>Ga0209824_10000206_pt1 | contig 41799 bp, 46 predicted proteins | sample VDWuncwatermetaG_FD_184124 | JGI IMG/M metagenome (GOLD analysis project Ga0209824, IMG submission 184124) | Wastewater microbial communities from Netherlands to study Microbial Dark Matter (Phase II) - VDW unchlorinated drinking water (SPAdes)... ...
CGCCGGAGCGGCGGCCGCGGCCGCTGACGCTTTCGCGAAAGGTCCGCCGGGGCGCGTCCCCGGCGGACCCGCGCGAAATAGATCGGCTTTACTTCGGCTTGGCGTAGTCGACGAAGCCCTGGAAATCCACGAAGACCACCGGCTCGTTGCCGACGACCCACGCGTCGTGGCCCGGCGGGATGTTCAAGGCGTCTCCGCCCTTCACCGTGACCTGCGTCCCGTCGTCCGCGACGATCTTCATTTCCCCTGAGAGCTGATAGCCGAAATGCGCCGCCTCGCAGCTCTTGGTCTTGGCGAGGGGCTTCACGTGCGATGACCACTTCCAACCGGGCTGGAACACGGCGCGGCCGATCGTCCGTCCGGCGATGGTGACCAGCTCGAGCCGGCCCTTCTCGAACTCCCGGACCTCGTCCGGCTTCTCAAGGCTCTTAAGCGCCATCTTTTCCATTACTTTCGGCATGTGTGCCTCCGTGCGTCGCGTTTTAACGGCGCGCTAGTCTACCTGCCGGGGCCTGCGAGAGCGATGGATGCGCGGCAACGCTTTAATGCGGAAAATGTGGCGGCCCTAGCGGATCGCCCCGCTTACGTCGAGCGAGCAGACCTCGTTCGGAAGCAGGCTCCAGAGGAGCTTGGCCCGGGCGACGTTGACGGTACGCCCCGGCGGTATCAGGGCGCTGCCCTGCACCTGCATGGCCTGGCGCGACATCGAGTTCGCCACGGTGAAGTTGAACACGACCATCCCGTCGACCCGGATGAGGGCCGTGCCCGGATTGGTCACCGATCCTTCCACCGTATTCGCGTCGATCGGCTGGCACGCGGTTAGGTAGGGGGGGACGTATTGGGCCCGGCCGCGCTCGAGGACGACGGCGGTGACCAGGGCCGAGATCAGCGCGGCGCCGATGATCCACAGAGGAATTATCTTCATGCTGCCTCCCTATTGCGGGCTTCTCTTGGTTCGCAGTATAACGAGGCCGCCAGGTGGGAGCTACGGAGGAAAGTTCAAGCTTTTGTGTCGGCTGAGCGGCGCGCGAGGCTAGGCGCGGCGCTTTGGGAGCCGCTTGCGCGTGGAAAATCCTTCGTCCACGGGGTGATAGTAGGTGACGCTCTTCTCGCCCAGCTTCCAGCAAAGGTAGGCCTCGCGGCCGTCGACGCGGGAGGGGAAGTCCACGAGAGCCGGGTCCACGCCCTTGGGCAGGGCGCCCAGCTCGACGATCTTCTGCAGCCACTCGTTGATTCCGGAGGCGAGGAACTGAAGCTGGGAGCGCTCGATGACGGCGCCGGCCTGGTCTTCGTCGCCGCTCAGCTGGCGCTTGCGCAGATTCGCGGCCTTCAGCTCGGCCATGGCGGTGAGTTCGGCCACGGCCTCGAAGATCTTCTCGAGCTCGGGAATCAACGCGTCGGCTTCCTCGGGGGTGAAGTACTTCATGCCGTCTCGGCCCGCGCCCGCGCGTCCGCGCGGGCCTTATTCTTCCGAATACGGCGCATTTCGGCCAGGCGCTCGGAGGTCTCCGGCGATATTTTCATCTCGATCTGGTCCACGAGCTCGCGCAGAGCGAGGAAGCGGTTAAGGCTGCGCTTGCGCTCGCGCTGGCAGGCGACGCGGATCTCGAGGGGAGGATAGCTCAGCTGGACGCGGTTGGAGGTCTTGTTGACCTTCTGTCCGCCTTTCCCTCCGCCGCGCGAGAAAGTCTCCTCTACGGCGGCGAGATCGATCTTCAGACGGGCGACGCGCGCCTTAAGGTCCTCGAGTTTCGCCGGAGCGACGCCGAAGTCCTCGTTGAGCCGCACTTATTCCGCAATGAGCGTCGCGCGCAGGTACTCGCGGTTCAGGCGCGCGATGTTGGAGACCTTTATTTCCTTCGGGCACGCGGCCTCGCACTCGTACTCGTTCGTGCAGTGGCCGAAGCCTTCGTTGTCCATCGCCTCGCGCATCGCGAGCGCGCGCTTCTCGCGCTCGGGCTGGCCCTGGGGCAGGAGCGCGTACTGGCTGACCTTCGCGGCGACGAACAGCATCGCGGACGCGTTGGGGCAGGCGGCCACGCAGGCGCCGCAGCCGATGCAGGCGGCGGCGTCCATCGCCTTCTCCGCCTTGTCGTGAGGAATCAGGATCGCGTTGCCGTCGACGGCGTTGCCCGTATTGATCGAGACGAAGCCGCCGGCGGCCTGAATGCGATCGAAGGCGGACCGGTCCACGCACAGGTCCTTCACGACGGGGAACGCCTTCGCTCGGAAGGGCTCCACCGTGACGACGGCGCCGTCCTTGTAGCGGCGCATGTGGAGCTGACAGGTCGTCGCGCCCTTGTCCGGGCCGTGCGCCTGGCCGTCGATCATGAGGTCGCACATGCCGCAGATGCCCTCGCGGCAGTCGCTGTCGAAGGCGACCGGGTCCTGGCCTTTGGTCACGAGCTGCTCGTTGAGGGTATCGAGCATCTCGAGGAAGGACATCTCGGGCACCACGCCGGAAACCGTGTATTCGACGAGGGCGCCGGCCTCGTTCGCGTTCTTCTGCCGCCAGACCTTCAGAGTGATGTTCATGTTAGGCGTAGTTCCTTTGCGCGATATGCACATTCTCGAAGGTCAGCGGCTCGGTATGGCGCTCGGCCGCCTTGCCCTCTCCCTTATATTCCCAGGCCGCGACGTGGGCGAACTTGTCGTCGTCGCGCTTGGCCTCGCCGTCCGGAGTCTGGTGCTCTTCCCGGAAGTGGCCGCCGCAGGACTCCTCGCGGGTGAGCGCATCCTTGGCCAGAAGCTCGCCGAACTCGAGGAAATCGGCCACTCTTCCGGCGCGTTCAAGCGTCTGATTGAAGTCCTCGCCGACTCCCACGACGGAGACGTTTTTCCAGAATTCGGCGCGGACCTCAGGGATCTTCGAGAGCGCGTCCTGCAGCCCCTTCGCGTTGCGCCCCATGCCGACCTTATTCCACATGATCAGCCCGAGCTCCCGATGGAAGACCGACGGCGCCTTCTTGCCGTTCGCGCCGAGCAGAGCCTTGGTGCGCTTGATCACGTCGCCCTCGGCCTCGATGAACGCCGCATGATCGGTCGTCACCTTCGGCAGCTTCGAGCCCGTGAGATATCCTCCGATCGTGTAAGGCAGGACGAAGTAGCCGTCCGCCAGGCCCTGCATCAGAGCCGAGGCCCCGAGGCGGTTGGCGCCATGGTCGGAGAAGTTCGCCTCGCCCAGGCAGAATAGGCCCGGGATCGTGGTCATCAGGTTGTAGTCCACCCACAGGCCGCCCATGGTGTAGTGCACCGCGGGGTAGATGCGCATCGGCTGCTCGTACGGATTCTCGTCGGTGATGTGGTGATACATGTCGAAGAGGTTTCCGTACTTCTCCTTGACCTTGTCGAGCCCTATGCGGGCGATCGCATCCTTGAAGTCCAGGTACACCGACAGGCCGGTCTTGCCCACGCCCCGGCCGTCGTCGGTCATCTGCTTGGCCGCGCGCGAGGCGATGTCGCGAGGGACGAGGTTGCCGAAGGCGGGATACTTGCGCTCCAGGTAGTAGTCGCGCTCGTCTTCCGGAATATTCTGGGGCCTGCGGTCGTCGCCCTTCTTTTTGGGAACCCACACTCGTCCGTCATTGCGCAGGGATTCGGACATGAGCGTCAGCTTGGACTGGTACTCTCCCGTGACGGGCACGCAGGTCGGGTGGATCTGCGTGTAGCAGGGGTTGGCGAACGCGGCGCCGCGCTTGTAGGCGCGCCAGGTCGCGGTGACGTTGCAGACGTTCGCGTTCGTGGAGAGGTAGAACACGTTGCTGTAGCCGCCGGTGCAGAGCAGGACGGCGTCGCCCATATGGCGCTCGAGCTTGCCGGTGACGAGATCGCGCACGATGATGCCGCGCGCGACGCCGTCGATGACGACCAAATCGAGCATTTCACGCCGGGTATGGAGCTTGACGGCCCCCGCTCCGACCTGCCGCATGAGCGCCGAGTAGGCGCCGAGAAGGAGCTGCTGTCCGGTCTGCCCCCGCGCGTAGAAGGTGCGGGAGACCTGGGCGCCGCCGAAGCTGCGATTGGAGAGGGTGCCGCCGTACTCGCGCGCGAAGGGCACGCCTTGCGCGACGCACTGGTCGATGATCGCGTTGGAGACCTGCGCGAGGCGGTACACGTTGGCTTCGCGGGCGCGGAAGTCTCCGCCCTTGATGGTGTCGTAGAACAGGCGCCAGATCGAGTCGCCGTCGTTCGGATAGTTCTTCGCGGCGTTGACTCCGCCCTGCGCGGCGATCGAGTGCGCGCGGCGCGCCGAGTCCTGGATGCAGAAGGACTCGACCTGGTAGCCGAGCTCCGCGCAGGAGGCCGCGGCGGCCGAGCCGGCGAGGCCCGTGCCCACGACGAGGATCTTGAACTTGCGCTTGTTCGCCGGGTTGACCAGCTTGAGGTCGAAGCGGTGCTTGTCCCAGGATTTTTCGATCGGTCCCGTCGGAGCCTTCGATTCGAGCTTCATTAGTGCGCTCCTCCCGTGCAGCAGGCAATGTTGCCTTTGAGGAAACCGAAGTACACCGGCAGGGACGCGAAGCCGACGAAGATCAGGAAGGCGAAGGCGAGCCCGGCCTTCTTGATCAGCGGCGTGTAGCGGGGATGATTGACGCCGAAGGTCTGCATCGCGCTTTGCACGCCGTGCGACAGGTGCAGCGCCACGCCGCCCACGGCGAGGACGTAGAACGCGGAGTACCAGGGATTGGCGAACCAGCCGAGCACGTGCGCGAACAGTCCTTCCTCGCTCGGGAGGCCCTTGAAGCCGCCGAGCTTGTACTTGAAGGTCGCGACATGGATGACGACGAAGGCGAGGATCAGGGTCCCGGTAACCGCCATGGTGCGGGAGCCGGGCGTGCGCGCCCCTTTTCCTTTATAGACCTCGTAGCCCTGGGGGCGGGCGGCGCGGTTGGCGAGCGTCGCGCGCAGAGAGAGGCCGATGTGCACCAGAAAAAGCACGACGAGGCCGATCTCCGCGGCCGGGAGCAGCGGGTTGTGCTCGAGCGCCTCGGCGTATTTGTTGAAGGCGTCCCCGCCGACGAACATCAGCAGGTTGCCGGCCAGGTGGGCGACGAGGAAGCCGCACAGAAGCAGGCCCGCGGCGGCGACCATGATCTTTTTACCGATCGAAGACTCGAGAAACTCGAAGATGCGGCAGGCGCGTTTAGAGTCGCAGTTGGCTTCCATGGCCCGATTCTATCACGGCATTGATGGGTGAAAGTTGATCCAGGTCAAACTTCGGGCGCAGTCCCGGGCGCTGTAACCTCTGTTGTTTTTCGCCGGGGAATACAAAAGCCTGACACCGCTAAAATAGGAATATCGAGCGCGGGAAATTACACTGGTCTCTCAGGCGCCGCGCGGCGTCGAGGAGGCGGTCCATGAGAACGGCGTACGCTGAGGTGCTAAGCAGGCTGACGGCGAGCTCTGTCGCCCATGACTACGACCCTCGCCGCCGCTTCGAATGGCCGGACGCCCTCGACAGCGAGGCCTGGCTGATGCCGCCCGAGCTCCTGTCCGTTTACGGCACGCCGATGATGGACGCGTTGGGCGAGCCGACGCTCAAGGCGCTCAGCAAGTGGGAAAGCATGAATTTCTACAGCCTGACCTTGCACGGCGAACGGGAGCTCATCACGGTGATCAGCCGGCGGATCCATACCGGCGGCTTCGAGGTCCCGTCCGATTTTTTTCATCGCTTCATCGATGAGGAGAACCACCATATGTGGTTTTTCTCGGAATTCTGCAGGCGCTACGGGAAAATATACCCCGATTCGACGGTCTGGGTCTCGACCGACGAGCTGAGGCCCGAGCTCGAAGTCTTTCTGGCCTTCCTTCGCATTCTCATCTTCGAGGAGATAGGAGACTCATTCAATATCCGCATGGGCGGAGACATGAGCCTGCCTCCGATCGTGCGGGCTCTCAACACCGTGCACCATGCGGACGAATCGAGGCACATCGCCGCCGGGCGGCAGGTCGCCCGCCACCTGTGGGGGCTGCTCGGGGGCGAATTGAGCCGCGAGGAGGAGGCGGCATTCGTGAGCCAGCTGAAGGAATACATAGCATTCACTCTGCAGTCTTTTTACAACCCGAAGATGTACGCGGACGCGGGGATTGGGGACTGCTACGGATTTCGCAGGGAGCTCCTTCGTCAGCCCGCCCGGAGGGAACGTCACCGGATTTTGCTGAACCGTTCCCTGACGTTCCTGAGGACCAGCGGCATCATCAACGAGACGGAGGCGCTCTATTAGGGGGGATTTATGACAACGCAACGGATAGAGGAACTCAAGCAATGGCTGCTGCGAGAAAGGCCCGACATCAAGGAGATCGGGCTGGACACCGACCTGATCGACAACCGCATCCTGGATTCCGTCACGTTCATCAATTTCGTGTATTTCATGGAAGAGTTCACCGGTAAACGCATCTCTTTGGCGTCGGGAACGGCCGCGAATTCGTTCCGCACGCTCCGGTTGATCCAAAAAAACATCCTGGAGGAGGGAACCCATGCGCGAACTGAAATCGGACTATAGCGTCGACCGGGGGCTGGCGACCCTGGGCCCGGACATGGTCGGTCTTCGGACTCTTCTCGACGCGCGATTCCTGGAGTGGGCGCGGTCCTGCGAAGCGGCCCCGATGCTGTTCCCTCCCCTGATGCGGGTCAAGGACCTGAGCGGCTTCGACTACTTCAGGAATTTTCCGCACCTGGCCGCGTCCGTCGCCAAGATCGAGCCCGCCAAGCTTGAAGCGGAGTACGCCCGGAAGGGGACCGTCGAAGAAATCCCGAATGCGCACATGACGGCGAGCGCCCACGTCCTGCCGTCCGCCGCCTGCTACAACATCTATCTTTACCTGCGTGAAACGAAGCTCGACGAGCCCGCCCGGATCACGACGATCGCAAGCTGCTTCCGCAACGAGACGGAATACAACGGCCTGGAACGATTGTGGGGGTTTTCGATGAGGGAGATCGCCTGCATCGGCCCCATGGACGCGGTTCAGGCGCACCTCCTCTCCTTCAAGGAAAGGATTCAAGGCTTCCTGCGGGAGCTCGGCCTGCCGTTCGAGATCAAGGCAGCCAACGACCCGTTTTTTCAGCCCACGAATCCTCGCGTCCGGATGCAGCTCCTGTTCCCGACGAAAGAGGAGTTCGTCTACGGCGGCTCGCTGGCGTTCGGCTCGTTGAATTTCCACCGGAATTTCTTCGGAGACCGCTGCCGGATTCAGGCCGCCGATGGGACGCCCGCCTACACGGGCTGCGTCGCGTTCGGCATCGAACGCTGGCTGCACGCTCTGACCACGCATTTCAAGGGACCCGAACGGGCCATCAGGGCCCTTACCGGCGCAACGGGACGGTCTCCCGCAATGTGATCTTGACCTCGGCCTCGGCGGCGCGGCGGACGCCCAGGGCCAGCAGGTGCCGGGCCGTCGGGCGCAGGAGATTGAACTGCCATCCGCCCGGTTCATCCGCGAGCTCCGGCGCGAAGGAGACGCGGATGCGGGAGCCGACATCGAGGTGAAAGGCGAATCGGTCAAGCGGAATGGCGAGACCCTCGCCCCGGGCCTTGATATAGGATTCCTTGAGCGTCCAATATTCGAGGAAGCGCGCGCGCCGGCGGGCGGGTTCAAGGCCGCTGAGCGCGCGCGCTTCCGACGGGGAGAAAAAGCGATCGGCGATTCCGTCGGAAGGCCTTTCGAGGGTGGTGTCCTCGACGTCGATCCCGGCGGCCGCTTCCAAGGTCACCACGCACGCCGCCAGGCCGCGGGTGCCGGAGAGATTGAAGCGCAAGCGGGAGCGCGCGGGAGGGCCCGCGATCTCCGGGCGTCCGTGAGGGTTGGGCAAGAAGCGCCAGTCCGCGGGATTGACGCCGGCATAGCGCGATAGGACGGTGCGGCACAGCGCGCGCGCGATCAGATACTCGCGCCGCGCGTGCGCCGTCACCAGCGCCCGGAGCCGTCGTTTCTCATCCGGCGAGAGCAGGCGACGGTATGCCGCGAGCAGGATGGGATGATTCCCGATCGCCTCGTCGCGGACGAACCACAGATGCGCCTCGTTCGCGCCGATCAGGACGGCGACTCCGGCTCCGGCGTTGATGGCACGACGATCCGCATCGCAGGATTCCCGAACATCTTGGCTCCCGCTTCCACGCTGCGAAGCACGACGGCGCCGATGCCGATATAGCAGCCGTCGCCGATCTTGACCTTCTGCATGATCGAGCAGTTTGGCGCGAGCCAGGCGTTCTTGCCGATGGTGACGGAGCCGCTGATCTCCGCGCAGGCCGTGATCATCGTCCCTTCGCCGATATGGCAGTTGTGCCCGATGTGGACGTGGTCGTCGGTTTTGACGTAATCCTCGATGATCGTGTCGCCGAGCGCCCCGCGGCAGACCGTGTTGACGCTGCCGATCTCCACATGATCGCCGATGCGCAGGCCGCCCTGCTGAATCATCTTGATCGGATGGTTGGCCTCGTCGCGCTCGAAGCCGAAGCCGGCCTCGCCGATGATCGCTCCCGACTTGATCTCGCAGAATCGGCCGATGACGGTCCCGGCCTTGATGACGGCGCCGCTGCCGATGCGGGTGCCTTCGCCGATCTTGACGCCGTTTTCGATGACCGCGCCGCGTCCGATATGGGCGGTCGGATGAATGTCGGGCGGCGCCGCCTCCTCCAGGAATCCAGGCGACTTTCGGAGAATGTGCTGGGCGCGGATGAAGTCGAGGCGCGGTTTGCGGGAGATGATGACCGTCAGACCTCGCACCGACAGCGGCTCGCTGGCGAAGACCGTGCCGGTCGATTCCGGGCCCGGGCTGCGGTCCCGGACAAAAGACAAAGAATGCTCCTCGAGCGAGTCGAGGCCGCCCACCGCCTGGATCTCCCGGTCGGGGCCGACCAGGGTTAGGCCGAGCTCCTGGCAAAGCCGTTCGGCCTGGACCGAGCGATTGAGCTTTTTGTTCATGGAACCCTCCTTGGAAAGTCTTGGAACGATTTTAACGCGAGCGCGGCGCGGGCGCCATGCGGGCCGTGTAAATATAATTTCAAGCCGGAGTGTTCCCCGTCGCGCGCGCTTTACACGCCTCGCGCGATACGGTATCGTGACTGAATGATCATCGCCCTTTTGCTGGCCGTTTCCGTCGCCTCCTCCGCCGAAACCGTTAAAAGCCCGGATACCTTCACGAACCTCGAGATCGGGGAGGTCGGCGGGCTCGACCCGGCGTATCCCTATGACGGTTCAAGTCAGTCGTTGATCCAGAACGTTTATGAGACATTGATCGCGTTCAAGGGCTCCTCGCTGTCCGAGTATGAGCCGCGCATCGCCGAAAAGGTGCCGTCCCTCAAAAACAAGCTGATATCGGCGGACGGTAAGACCTACCGGTTCCCGATCCGCAAGGGCGTCAAGTTCCACGATGGCACGGAGGTTACGCCCGAGGACGTGCGGTACTCGCTCCTGCGGTTCATGATCACGGATCGCGCGGGGGGGCCCTCGGGACTTCTGCTGGAACCGATTGCGGGCGTCCCCTCGACCCGGAATTCCTCGGGGACGGTCACGCTTGATTACGCCGCTCTGGAAAAAGCGGTTTACGTGAACGGCAACGAAGTGGTGATCTCGTTGCCGCGACCATTCGGACCCTTCCTGGGGATCATGGCCAGGTGGTCTTATGTCGTGTCCAAGCCTTGGGCCATCGCGCACGGGGATTGGGATGGAACGGCGGTCACCTGGAAGAATTACAACGATCCGCCGAAGGAAAAATCTTTCTTTCATCAAAACATGAACGGCGCCGGACCGTTCAAGCTCGTGCGCTGGGATAGGACCGCGCGCTACGTCCTCCTCGACCGTCACGAGCAGTACTTTCGCGGCCCGGCGAAGCTCAAGCACGTGCTGGTCAAGGCGGTGCCCGAGCTCAACACCCGCAAGCTGATGCTGCAGGCCGGCGACGCGGACCTCATCGAGACACCTCGCCCCTACGCCTCGCAGCTGCTCGGCATTCCTGGGGTCACCTTGCTCGACGGCCTGCGCCGTCTGCAGACCGACCCGGCGCTGTTCTTCACGGTCAAGATCAACCCTGCCGCCAATCCCGATATCGGTTCCGGGAAGCTCGACGGGGAAGGCATTCCGCCGGACTTCTTCTCGGACCTCGATGTCCGCCGCGGATTTTCGTATGCCTTCGACTATGAGGCGATCATGCGCGACACCTTCAAGGGTACGGCGGCGCGTGCCCTCGGCCCCATCCCGCCGACCGTCCCCGGCCACGACCCGAGCCAGCCGCGCTACTCCTACGACCTCAAGAAGGCCGAGGCGCATCTGCGCAGGGCGTGGGGCGGCCAGGTTTGGGCCAAAGGCTTCCGCTTCACCCTGACCTACAACACCGGCTCCGAGAACCGCGAAGCCGCGGCGCAAATCCTCAAGAAGAACATCGAGAAGCTCAACCCGAAATTCCGGGTTGACCTGCGCGGCGTAGACTGGGCGAGCTTCCTCGACAAGGCTCAGCGCCATCTGATGCCGCTGTTCGCGCGCGGCTGGCTGGCGGACTATCCCGACGCCCATAACTTCATCTACGCGTTCTACCACTCCGCGGGGCGCTACCCGTCGGCCCAGGGATACGCGAACGCGGAGCTCGATGCGCTCATCGAGAAGGCGGCCGGAGAGCCGTCGCCTTCCAGGCGCGCCGCGCAGTACAAGAAGATCCTGGCCAAGGGGTTCGATGAGGCGCCCGCGATCTTCACCGTGCATCCCGCCGGCGTGTACGGCATGCGGACCTGGGTGAAGGGCTTCGTCGACAATCCCGTCAATCTCGGAATCTACTACTACCCGATCGAAAAGCGGTGAGCGTAAAGACCGAGCGCGCGGCGCGCCTGCTCAAGGGCCTGCGCAGGCTCTACCCTGATGCGCACTGCGAGCTCGACTATAAGACGCCGCACGAGCTCGTTTTCGCGGTCATCCTTTCGGCGCAATGCACCGATGTGCGCGTCAACGCGACGACGCGGACCCTGTTTAAGCGGTATAAGACGGTCGACGACTACGCGAACGCGAACCCGGCCGAGCTCGAGGCGATCGTGCGCTCCTGCGGCTTCTACCGGATGAAGGCGAAGGCGATCATCGAGACCGCGAAGGCTATCCGCGACGAGCACGGCGGCAAAGTGCCCGACACGATGGAGAAGCTCCTCGCGCTGCGCGGCGTCGCGCGCAAGACGGCGAACGTGGTGCTGGGCGAGATCTACGGCAAGCCCGAGGGCGTGGTGGTCGACACGCACATGAAACGTCTCGCCTACCGCTTCGGCCTCACCGACGAGGAGGACCCGGTCAAGGTCGAGCGCGACCTGGCGTCCATCGTCCCGCGCAAGGACTGGGTTTTTTGGTCGCACTCGGTCATATGGCACGGCCGCCGCGTCTGCAAGGCGCAGAATCCGCAATGCGCGTCTTGCCCGCTGCGCGCCGACTGCCCCCAGCGCGGCGTCGACTCCGACTAAGGCGCCGGCGAGTCTTTCGGGAGGGTCCCCAGGAAGGCCTTGATCGCGGCGCCGTAGGCGGGGCCCGCGTCCAGGAAGCCCTCGTTGTGGCCGCCCTTGAGGTCGACGAAGGTCTTTTTGACCGCGCCCGAGGCGGCGAAGTTGCGGCGCGCCATCTCGTAGGGAATGATGTCGTCCTGCGGGCTGTGCATAAAGAGGGTCGGGATCGCCACGCGCGGCAGGCGCGACAGGTTGTCAAAGCGCAGCGCGGCGAGCCGGACTGGAAACCAGGGAAGGACGACGCGGCCCATGTCCATGAGCGAGGTGAAGCCGCTGTCGACGATGAGGCCCGCGGCGGGCACGCGCGTCGCGAGCTCGATCGCGGGGCCGTTGCCGAGCGACTCGCCGTACAGCACGAGGCGCGCCGCCGGAACCTGCTTGACCGCGTTGAGCCACGCCCAGCCGGCCAGGGCGTCCCGGTACAGTCCGGGCTCGTTCGGGCTGCCGGCGCTTTCGCCGTAGCCGCGCCAGTCGAGCCACAGTTGGGCCGCGCCGGCGTCGTGGAAGATCCGCATCTTGTCGGTGCGGTGCGAGAGGTTGCCGCCGTTGCCGTGCAGGCACAGCATGACGGGGGAGGCTTCGGCGGGGCCGGGAATCCACCAGGCGCGCAGGCGCACGCCGTCGGAGGCCGTCAGGAACAGGGGCTCGTAGGCGAGGCCGACGGTTCCCGGATGAGCGAGCATCTCGCGCGACGGGATGAACACCATGGCCTTTTCGAATAGGCGCAGGCCGATCCAGATCAGCGCGACGGCGAGAACGATTCCGACCGCGAGCTGCGGCTTTACTTCCACTTAATCGTGCAGCCGATCGCCTGCGTCTCGGGCTTGCGTACCGGGCGGCTCGCGACGAGGTCGTCGAGCGCGTCTCGCAGGCCGGCGACCGACCCGGTGTAGGCGAGCTTGAGGTCGTGGTCGAAGACGAAGAGCTGGGGCGTGTGCGTCGCGCCGTAGGCCTTGGCGGCCATTTGCGAGGCGTCCCGGAGATAGAAGAAGGGGAACTTCTTCTCGGCCGCGCGGAGCACCATGTTCTCGAAGGAGTCCTCCGGGTACGCGTCGGAATTGTTCGCGTTGATCGCGGCCATGCCGACGCCGAGCGGCCGGTACTTGTGGAAGATCGCGATGAGCTCGTCCTCGGCCTTCATGACGTAGGGGCAGTGATTGCAGGAGAAGAGGACGATCGTCGCCTTGGCGCCCTTGATGGAGTCGAGCGTGTGAGTCGCTCCGTCCACGCCTTTGAGGCTGAAGGCGGCCGCTCTCATGCCTTTTTCTGGAAGGAGGTGATGTCTTGGAACGTCACTCCGGCGCCGACCACCTGGCCGCGCGGGTCCTGGATGAGCAAGGTCGAGTAGCCGAGCACGCGGCTCTGGCCTTTTTGCTTCCACCAGAGGTCCTGGCGCTTGACCGTCTCCTTTTTGACCAAGGTGTCCATCAGGATCTCCGCCATATCCGGGATCATGATCAAGGTCGCGTCCACGGGCTGGTTCATCGGAAGGTCCTCGTGAAGGCCGAGGATCTTCTTCGCGGCGGGATTGCACAGCATCACGCGGCCGTGGATGTCCACCGCGACGAAGCCGCCGCCGAGGTTGTCGAGGATGCTGGCGTTGTGGGCGGTGACCTTGTCGACCGTCGACTCGAGCCTCAGCGCCCGCAGCGCGGTGCTGCAGGCGGAGCAGGCGGCCTGTACGAACGCGAGGTCCGCCTCGGTGAAGGGTCCGGTTCGTTTATTGATGAGCTCGATAACGCCGCCCAGCTCCAGGCGGTCGAGCAGAGGGACGGCGAGGACATGGCTCGTCTTGAAGCCGGTCTCCTCGTCGATGCGCTTGAGGAAGCGCGGGTCGGAGTAGGCGTCGCTGGCCAGCACGGGCTCCCGGTACTTCGCGACCCAGCCGCAGATTCCTTGGCCGGTCTCAATCGGGAGGGATCCGACTTTCCGGCCCGCGGAGCCGAGCGTCGCGCGGGCGACCAGGTGGGTCTGCTTGGGGAGGAAGACGAAATAGGTTGCGGCCTCGCAGTCGAGCGCCGCGGCGAGCTTGTCGAGGACTCGCGCCCAGACCTGGTCCTCCTCCGCCTCCTTGACCGTGGACAGGAACTGGAGCAGATTGACGAGAGCGGGCAGGGCGCCGGCGCCGGGGGTGATCACGGGTTTCTCCGCACCGCCCGTAAAAATTGTTCGAGCCCTTCGACCAGTGCTCTGGCGAGCTCTTCCCGGAAAGGCGCGGCGTTGAGCAGGGCCTCCTGGTCGGGGAAGATCATGTAGGCGTTCTCCACGAGAATCGCGGGCATGGCGCTTTGCCGGGCGACGAGGAGGTTGCCCCAGCGCAGGCCCTCGTCGGCGAGCTTGATCCTCTCGCGATAGGCCCCGTGTACGGCGCGCCCGAGCTCGAGGCTCTGCGGGTGATAATAGAAGATGGAGAAGCCGCGCGGCTTGCCGAAGGGGTTCTCGCCGTCGGGCAGGGCGTTGTTGTGAAGGCTGACGAAGAGATCCGCGCCCTTCTCGACGGCCTGCTTGGGCCGGTCCACGAGGGAGACCTCGTGCAGCGGGTCGGCGCGCGTCATCAGGACCGTCGCGCCCGCGCGCTCCAGGCGCCTCTTCGCGGCGATCGCGATCGCGTAGTTCGCGTCCATCTCCTTCGTGCCGAGGGGGCCGGTCGAACCCGTCGCCGACGGCATGTGGCCGGGATCGAGCATGACCTTGATGCCCGCCAGCGGTTTGTAGTCGTTGATTCTCGGCGCGCGGCGAAGCTCGAGGCGCAGGGAGCCCCCGTCGAAGGACGGCCACCACCCCCACAGAGTCTCGCCCGGCTTGAGCAGGATCGTGACGGCGACCACGTCGGTCGCCTCCTGCCGCCAGCGGATTTCGCGGATGAAATCGGGTGCGTCGTTGACCATCCAGTTCGTATGCCCGATCGCGTTGTAAAGCCGGACGGTCAGCGCGTCGAGGCCGGGCGAGGGCTCGGCGTCGAAGGCGGCCTTTTCCGATAAGCCTATCTTCACGGCCGCGCCGGCGTCCGTTTTCGCGACGCCGATCGTGCCGGTGATCGCGCGCGGAGGGGCGGCGGAGGTCGAGACCTCGACGTCCTTGGCGTCGATCCAGCCTGACAGGGATTCCGACAGACGCACGCGAAGGGAGCCGCCGTCGCGGCCCGTCACCGGCAGGCGCGTGCCGGGAAGGGGGAACAGCAGGAAGCCGTTCGAGGGTCCGGTCTTCACGCTCGCGTAGCCGGCGGTGCTCGCCTTCACCGTCGCAATCGGAAACGGGCTCGCCGAGGCGGAGACCCGCGCCGAACCGGTGACTTTGACCGCCGACCAGCCGTGTCCGAGCTCGTACTCGACCGCCTCCGCTTCGAAGTCGGCGCCGGGAGGCAGCAGCCAAGATCCTTCATAGGTGCCCAGCGCGGCGTTGACCGGGCGCATCGGCCGCCAATCGCCTTTGCCGACCCGGAAGCGCGCCGTCTTTCCAGGCGTGCCCTTCATGCGGACCGTGAGAAGGTCTCCGCCGCGCAGGTCGAGATCGGATTTGGGAAAGAGCGACGCTCCATCGATGCCGGGTTCCCCCGGCAGGGGGGCGGGGGGCAGCGGCACCAGGATTCGGCGGTCGGCGAAGGCCGTGAAGGACGGCGACAGCGTCAGCTCGGCGTGGAAGGTGAAGGTTCCGGGCGTGATCGGGAGAAAGGCGAGGAACCCGCCGTCGCGATGCACCGGAACGGTGACGCCGTTGATTGTGAAAGGCGCGGTCGCCGGGGAGACCGAGCCCAGGATGAACTCGCCCTCGGCCGCGAGCGTCATGCCCTCGGGCGGCCAGATGAAGATGATCGGCTCGGTCGAGCGGACCGGATAGAGGGGGGCGGTGGCGGGAATTTCTTCTGGCGCGGTTTGAATGGGACGCCGGGGACGGGCGGCGGCAGGCAGGGCGGCCAACGCGAACAACGCGGCCGCGAGCGCTATTTTCATGGCCCGAATTCTACCAACTTTCCCTGACGCCAAGGCGACTTCCGGGCCGCTAATCTTGGGTGTTTGGCGGCTGGCTCGCCCAGTACGGGCGGCCGGCGAGCGCGTCGTGCAGGGAGCGACGCACGGTCGGGCGGCCGATAAGGGGCAGGCCCGTCAGGCGCGGATTCTGCATGAGGTGGTCGGTGCCCGCGATGACGTGCACGGTCGCGCCCGATGCGTCGGCGTCGTCCGCCGCCTTCGCGACGGCTCGATCGAGATCGGCGTTGCGCGCGACGATAGCCAGCCTCCACAGCTCCTGGAAGCCGCGCCAGGCGACGAGCGCCGCGCGAGCGAAATCCCGGTAATAGCGCCAACCGCGGGCCTCTCCGTGGGCGAGATGATTGAGGGCGAGCCGGTCCATGTGATGCTGAAGGAGAGGGTGCTTCGACGCGTCGTAGTTCGCGGCGGTGTCCCAGCCGCGGACCTCGACGTCGCCGCTCGGGATGCTTTTCCCGGCCAGAGCGTCGGGGTCCAATCCGCGGTCGGCGAGATACTTCACCGCCGGCCAGCCTCGCAGGCTCCAGCCGGTGTAGCCCTCGACGAGCACGATGAGAGGCTTGCCGATCCGGGCATCCTCGACCAGGCGCTTCATGTTCGCGGCGATCAGCGCCCCGTCGGTATGGCGCTCGCCGTAAAAATAGACGCGCGCGTCCTCCCGGTTGGCCGCGCCGGCGAGCTCGAAGCCTTTGGCGTAGGCGCCTTTCTTGTCGGACAGGACCCGGCGAATCAGGGCGTCGAGCGGCGGCAGGCCGTGGTTCGGCGATTCCTCGATGGGCTTCCAGCCGAAGATGCTGCCGGGCACTCCGACCGCCGCGTAGCCGTCGGGGTCCTCTGGATGATCGTTGGCCTTGAGCTGATCGTGCGGCTGAAGAGGGGCCGGATCGGTCTTCGGCTCGACCGAATTCTCCACCTGGGAGGCGAACAGCGCTGCGTCGGCGGCGACGGCCTCGAGCGAACCTTTCTCGGCGGCGACGGCCATCTCTTGATTGAACACCTGCCATACCGCGAGCGCCCGGCGTATGCTGCCGGAAAGCGGCTGTTCGGCGGGGATGAGGGCGCGCGCGACGCGGATCAGCGCGGACTCGATCTCGCGCGCCGCCGCGGCGGCGGCGGGCGTCGGCGCGGCCGGTCCGGCGCCGCGGGCCTCGTCGAGCACCGTCAGGAACTCGGCGCCGCTCATGCGGGCAGCCTTCAGCCCCTTCGAGGCGGCCAGGTCGTCGGCGCGCGCGGCGAGCGCGGGCGAGACGGCGGCGGCGAAGGCCAACTCCTCGGGCGAGGCGGCGAACGATTCCGGCGCGGAGGGCGCGGACAGCGCGGCGCCGGTGAGCAGCGCCTCGAGGTCTCGGCCCGAGCCGTGCGCGCCATTCGCCGAAGCCGTCTTTTCCGAGAGAGCGGCGGAGATCTTTTTCGCGCCGGCATTGAGCGCCGCGATCTTGACCGGCAGCGGGACGGAGGCGGCCGACGCGCGAGGCGCGAGCGCCGGAACCGGAGCGATGAGCGCGAGCGCGGGCGTGAGGGACGCGGCCGGCGAAAGCGACGGCGCCATCGAGAAGATCGGGGCGGGCGCGGCTCCAATCTGAAGAGGAACGATGCCGGTCACCGGCGAGACGGGTGCTGCGACGCGCGTCTGCGCCGAAGCGGGGGCGGCCAGCAGGAGGGCGGCTAATAGACCGGAAATCGTCATCCGATCGTCAGTATAAGGGAACGGCGCTTTTTGCCCTGGGCCGAAGGTCCCTGTGCTCAGAGCGGAAAGGGCCTAGAAGGAATTCAACGAATTTTATGACTGCGATCGTCAGGCTTGGAGGGCGGACAGAATTTCGCGGGCGAAATCGGAAAGGGATGGGTCGCGGGCGCCCATGACGATGACGAGGTCGCCATCGCGGGCCTCGGCCGCGATCGCCGGGACGATCGCGGCTCGGTCGGGGATGTGAACGGCTTTCAGGCCCTTGGCGCGCAGGGGGTCGACGACGTCGCGCGAGGAGATGTCCTTGCTGGCGGTGCCGCCGACGTAGTAGATGTCCGGAAGCCAGAGGCGGTCATCGGGACGCAGGCCCTCGGCGAACGCGGCGATGAGCTCGTTCTTGAGGTGGCGGGTCGGCGCGAAGCCGTGGGGCTGATAGACCGCGAGGATGCGGCGGGCGCGCAGGCGGGCGGCGGTCAGGGTCGCGGCGATCTTCGCCGGATTATGCGCGAAGTCGTCGACGACCTCCACGCCGCGCGCGGTCCCGAGGCTCTGGAAGCGGCGCGCGACGCCCTGGAAGCCGGCGAGGGCGCGGGCGCAGTCGGCGAGGCTGACGCCCTCGTTGACGCAGGCGGCGACGGCGGCGACGGCGTTCTCGGCGTTATGGGCGCCGGGGACGGGGAGCTTGAACTCGACATTGTTTATGCGGAAGGACGAGCCCTCCGCCGTCAGACGGAGGCCGTCCGCCCGCACGGAACCCGACGACAAGCCGAACGATGCATCGGCGCGGATATCGGCGAGAGCCTTGTCGTCTGAATTAACGAGACTCGTCGTCACATTGGCGCGAAACTTCAGAAAGATGTCTCGCAGCGCGGAGACTTCCAGATGATCCTTGGTTAGGTTTAGGAACACGCCGACGGCCGGCCGATAATTAACGAGAGAGCCGTCGCTTTCGTCCGCCTCGACGACGAGGAGATCCGATTTGCCGCGGAAGGCGTTGCCGGTGAGGCCCTTCTTCTGAAGCGCGAGCAGCGCGCCGCCGGTGATGACCGAGGGCCCGCGGCCCGCGGCCTCGAGGATCTCGAAGATCATGGCGACGACGGTGGACTTGCCGCTCGTGCCGGTGACCGCGAGCGTGCGCATCTCCGCGACGTGGCGGGCCAGGAACTCGGAGCGGTGCATGAGCGGAACGCCCAGCGCCTTGGCCGCGGCGATCTCGGGGTTGGCGTCCTCGATGGCGGTGGAGAGCACGACGAGCTCCGTCGCTTTCGTGATCGCGCTGCCGTCCTGGGGGAACAGCTTGATCCCGAGGGCCTCGAGCTTCCCGCGCAGGGAGCCGCCGCGGCCGCGATCGAAATCCCGGTCGGAGCCCGTGGCCGGGCCGCCGTCCATGGCATGGATCTGCGCCAGCGCGCTCATCCCCGCCCCGCCGATGCCGACGAAGTGGATCAGGGGCTTCTTCAGCATCTAGAAGTAGGAGCCGAAGAAGATACGACGGCGGCGCGGCCGCGAAAAGGAGAGGTCGGTGACGGCGTCGCCGGACTCGATGGCGGTCAGAGGGGCGCCGAAGCGCTCGAGGAAGGTGGTGCGCAGGACGCGGCCCGAAGACTTGCGGCTTTCGATGAGGCCGTCGCCGCCGGTGAAAATCATCACGTGCGTGATGCGCTCGTCGGCCTCGCCGTCGGTCAGGAAGATCAGGTCTCCGGCCTGCAGCTCGGCGCTGCGCGCGGGACGGCTGTGGAGCTTCTGCTCGTGCGAATCGCGCGGCACGTCGCGGCCGTGGATGCGATAGGCGAGACTCACGAGGCCCGAGCAGTCGACGCCGATCTTCGGGTCGGGCTGGACTCCGGACCGGCCGCCCCAGTAGTAGCTGGTGCCGAGGAACAGCTCGGCGGTGCGGATGATCTCGGCGCGGGAGGCGGCGGTGGGCGAGGCGGGCGCGGCATAGAGCAGGTCGGAGGGAATCTCGGCGAGCGTGCCGTCGAGAAGGCGCACGCGTGAGGTGCCGCCGTTCTCCGACACGCGCGACAGGCGCGTACCGACGGACAGGGTGAGCAGGAAGTCGCCGCGCTGGAGGAGGGCCTGGCGCACGCGCACGACGGGCCCGGACTTGGGCGGCGGAGCGGAGATGAGAGCGTCGGCCTTGAGCCAGCCGGGATAGCCCTGCCACTGGTCGCCGGGAAGGAAGCTCTCCTGCTCCTCGGCGCGCACGCGGACCCAGTCGCCTTTCGCCTCGAGCGCGGTGACCGTCTCGCCGTACAGCAGCTGGGAGAGATGGGCCTCGTCGTCGAGCTTGACGCCGGACCGGCGCACGGGCTTCGACCAAAGATCGGCGACGGGGGCGCCTATCGTGAACACGCGGGGGAAGGCCGGTCCGATCAGGTAGGCGAGGCCGCGCTTGCGCACGCGCCAAACCTTGTGGAACGCGGCGCGAGGATACACGCGGCGAACCTGGTCCTTGCCCTTGCCCGCGGGGTCGTAGGCGATGACGTCGCCCTCGGGCGTGAAGCCGCCGATCACCATGATGTGGCCGCGCGTTTTCTTGATCGGAGCGTTCGGCAGCTCTCCCTCGGAGAAGGTCACGCTGACGATCACCGGGCGGCCTTGGGCGATCTCCGCCTCCGCGTCGGCCAGCGACTCGAGGCGGGCGACATGGCCCTCGAGGCCGAGCGAGCCGGCGTAGGCGACGTTGGCGGGCCAGTTGCCGAACAATTTCGAGCCGAGGTCCTGCGCGGCGAGCGCGACCGCCTCCAGATCCTTATTATGTCCCCAGAAATCGAGGACCATCGCCAGCGAGGTCGGCGAGCAGATGTCGTGCTTGTACTTTTCCTGGGCGTCGCCCTGGCTCCGAGGGGAGAGCCCGAGGTCCCGGACCCAGGGGCCCGTCGAGAACGCGGGCGGCGCGTCCGGCGCCTCGGCGTCGGAGACCGCGATCGCGACCGAGCGAAGGCGCACGGCCTTCTTGCCGGCCTTGAACTTGAGGCGGTACCTGAAGGCGTCGGCCTTCTTGTTGAGCTTGAGCGTGTCAACGTCCACGACGCCGGCCTCGTCGACGAGCTTGGCCGGCGAGGTCCACCCGTCGCGGCTGAGCGAGCCGAGCGGAAACCACTCCGTCCAGCCGGACTCGACGCGGACCTTGACGCTCAGCTCCACCTCGCCGCCCGCGGGCACGTCCGCGGTGAAGGAGCCGACGAGGTCGTCGAACCCGAAGGGGGCTTCGAGGTCGCGCGACTCGAGCGTCGCGGTCGCGGCCTTGGTGCGGAACAATCCCTCGGACAGGGGCAGTCGACTCAGGCCCGTAGTACGGGTTCCGGAGACATCGAGCTGCGTGCGGTGGAGGACGGTGTGGTTCATGGCTTGAGCGGAGGCTGCAAACAGTATAAAGAAAAAGCCGAGCGACCAGAGCGGCCGCCCGGCTTTTTCATTCGACGCCAATCTTACTTGACGAGCTTGTTCGTCGGCTTATGCGGAGGATCGTTGGGGGCGCGCGGCGTCACCTTGGGATTGTCCTTGAAGGCGGGGGTGAGGTCGGCGTTGATCTTGGCCCAGGCGGGATCCTCATCGGCCGAGCCCTTGATCGCGCCGATCGGGCACTCAGGGAGGCAGACGCCGCAGTCGATGCAGACCTCGGGGTTGATGATCATAAACGCCTCGCCCTTGTACGGACCGGGGTGAATGCACTCAACGGGGCAGACGTCGACGCACGCGGCGTACACTTCGCCCAGACAGCCTTCGACGATAATATGAGTCATCAGGTTCTCCCTTGCGGCGCGTGGCGCGTCACTGAAAAACGCGTTATACTTATCCGGCGTGGTCCATCGTACATCATCGTCCATTTCTTGTCAAATTGCCCTCGGGTTGATATTGACCGCCGCTTCCGCGGCGGTCGTTCACGCCGCGGAGGCGGCCGCCTTGCCGCCCCCGACGGCGCTCAATCCGGCGCTGACGCGCGTGCTGGAGCGGATCGCCAAGGTGAGGCTGTTCGGCGCCGCTTCCATTAATTGGCGCAACGTCGGCCCGCGCGAGCCCGGCTTCGAGACCCAGATCCAGAACCAGGTGTATCTGTCCGACATGTACTTCGGGGCCGAAGGCCCCGTGACCGAGAACGTGCCGTTGAACTTCGAATGGAATCTCCCGACCGCCGGGCGGGGGGCCCCGCGCCTGAGCCAGGCCTACGCCGAGTACAAAGGCGTCCGCCGCATACGGTTTCAGCTGGGCAAGTTTATGGTCCCGTTCGGCCGCTACAACGAGCTGTACCGTCCCGACCAATATCTCGCGGTGACGCGTCCCCTGCTCTACGCTTCGCCCGACAGCCTCGATCTGGTCGTGCGCCCCAACTCGCCCCGGCCGCCGATCAGCTATGGCTACAGCGACATCGGCCTGCGCTGGAGCTGGTATCCGGTGCGCGTGCATCCGCTGGTGCCGAGCGAGATTACCTTCTTCGTCGTCAACGGCATCGGCGAGCAGAGGAACCGCCTGCGGACCTTTCCCAATCCCTCCAACCTCGGCATCCCCGGCCCCTCCACCAACGGGGTCGTGCCGGATTTCGGCCACGAGAACAACAACCTCGCCGACAACAACAACGCCAAATCGCCCGGCGCCCGCATCGTGTTCGCGCTCGGCGACCTGCGCCTGCCCTGGCCCGTGCCGGAGCGAGCGGCCGACCTGACCGGCACTCACCTGGGGCTGTCCGGAATGGGGGGCAACTACGACCTCGAGGGCTACCTCAACTATGAGATGTGGAGCGCGGACTGGTCCTTCGAGTACCACGGCATCAGCCTCTCGGGCGAGGCCATGTACAGCAGGAACCACTTCCTGACGCCGCTGCTGTCTCCCGCGTCCACGCCTGCCGTGCCGGTGCTTCTCTCGACGACCTCGCACTCGCGCCAGGTCGAGCACCTCTACGGCTACTTCGTGCAGGCCGCGTTTCCCCTGATGCGCAAGCCGCCGTACGGCAAGCGCGTGACCGGCCTCATCGTCTACAACGAGATGTACCGGCGCGGTCCGCTGCTCGATTTCCTGCTCAATTTCAATGACGGCACCACGACCTTCGACTCCATGACCGCCTACCGCACCACCGCGCCGTTCGTCACGCGCAAGATCAGCAAATACACCGGCGGCCTGCACTGGCAGCTGGCCGAATATTTCGCGGCCAAATTCGAGTACTCGTACTGGGTGATGGGCAAGTCCACGATCCGCAGCGAGACGTCGCTCGGGCTCAACGACATCTACCAAGGAGCCTTCTCCCTGGTCCTGGGGTTTTGATGCGGGCGGCGCTGATCTTCCTGCTCGCGGGGCCGTGCGCGGCCGCGACGCTCGAAGCGCCCAGGACGGACTTCAAGGTCGAGGTCGTCGAGACGAGCACCGCCCCCGGCCGGACCGACTACCTGCTCCGGTTTCCCTCGGCGGCCAAGAGCCCCTGGCCGGCCAACGACACCGTGTGGGCGCACCTGGCCGTCCCCGATTCGGCGAAGGGCCGGCGCGGCGCGGCGGTGCTGGTTCTGCCCGTGATGGCCGCGCCCAACGTCTGGATCGAGACCCGCTTCGTCGACCGCTTCGTGCAGGACGGCCTCGTCACGATGTGGATCGAGATGCCGACGCAGTTCCGCCGCCGCCCGCATCCGTCCATGCCCAGCGGCCAGGTGTTCCTCGCCCGCTCGACCGGCCAGCTCGCGCGCAACTTCCGCCAGTCCGTGTCGGACGCGCGTCGGGCCTTCGGCGTGCTCGCCGCCCGGCCCGAGGTCGACTCCGGGCGAGTGGCCCTGTTCGGGATCAGCCTCGGCGCCATCGTGGGCTCGGTGGCCTGGTCCGTCGACCCGCGTCCGGCCGCCGGCGTATTCGTGATGGGCGGCGCTGATTTTCCGGGCATCGCGGTGAACGGCTCGTTGAGCGGCCCGTTCGTGAGGAAGATGGACCTCAAGGGCGACGTGCTGCGGGCGGCCTGGAAGGGCCTGGACCCCTTGGACTACACGGCCTCGAACGCCGGTAAGAAGGCGCTCCTGATCAACGTCAACTCGGACACCGTCATCCCCCGCGCCAACGCCCTGCGCCTTAAGGAGGCCTTTCCCGACTCCCGCCAGGTGTGGCTGCCTCTGGGCCATTATTCCTCGATCCTGCATCTGGTTTGGCTGCCCCGTTGGGTCTCTCGGCGGCTCCAAGAAGCATTGGTTTTAAAGCAATAATTCAACACAAATGAGCCAGCCTTGACACACTTTCATGGCGGGCCTAGGCCGTCCCATGAAGCACAAAAATAATCGCGGTTAAAATTCGATTAAAAGGCGCAACTAGCCTTGACAGCTTCCTGCATCGGGCTTACACTGTCTTATCATCGTTTTGGGAGAATTGACATGAGAAGCTTATCGTTGATCGTCATCGTCGCGGTTTCCTTCGGGACCTTGGCTTTATCCGGCTGCAGCAGCTGCATGCCGCCCGCGGAGGAAAAGACGGTGAAAGAGGAGCCGCCGGCGGTGACTTGCGGTCCGGGAACCGTCGCTCGGGGAACTCAGTGCGTCGGGGCCGTTCGCTAGACTGGAGGCTTCTGTGAAAAACTTATTTCGATTGTCCGCCGCGATGCTGGGCCTGGGGATGATGGGCGCCGCTGCCTGCAGCAGCTGCACGCCTCCTCCCGAGGAAACCAAGCCGAAGGAGTACAAGCAGTCCTTCACCTGCGGACCCGGCACCCATCGCGTGGGCAACCAGTGCGTCGGCGACATCCAACCCGCCGCCTCGCGCCCTCAGGGGACGGCCATCAACTCATCGGGCAACAATTGACCTCGGCCGCTGCGCTTCCGTTCACTAGACTTGGAGGTTCCATTGAAAAACTTGCTTCGATTGTCTGCCGCGATGCTGGCCCTGGGGATGATGGGCGCCGCTGCCTGCAGCAGTTGCGCGCCTCCTCCTGAGGAGTCCACGACGCAGAATAGCTGCCCAGCCGGCTCCTATCGCGATGGCAATCGTGGATGTGTCAGCAACCAGTGCCCAGCCGGCTCCTATCGCGATGGCAATCGTGGTTGTGTCAGCCGCACCGCAGCTTCACGCCCTCAGGGAACGGCCATCAACTCCTCGGGCAACAACTGACCTAGTCTTCGCCGCATGTAAACGGGCCGCCTCCCTCGGGGGCGGCCCGTTCATTTACACGAAGGCTTATGTCGGTCGGGCCGGGGACATCGTCTCCTCGGGGACGCTCGGATCGACCTCGCTCGGGGGTCTGTCCGCAACCGCGACGGACCCCTAGTTGCGGCAGACCCCACGCCCCTCGGAGACGATGTCCCCGGCCCGATCATATCAGCCTCGCGTCACCTTGGGCCGACCGAGGCCGGCGGGAGCGTTCGTATGCTGAGGCCCGGCGGAAAGGTCATCCCCCCGACGTGGCGTAGGGTCCGCCGCAACTAGGGGGCTGTCGCGGTTGCGGACGGACCCCCGAGCGAGGTCGATCCGAGCGTCCCGGAGGGGGGATGACCTTGCCGACGGGCCGTCAGGAGGAAAGCTCGCGCCCGCGGGAATCGGTCAGCGTCCGCCGAGGGGGCGGAAGCCGTTGGGCTGGTCGGCGGGCTTTTCGCCTTCTTTCGCGCCGACCGCCACCGGCGCCGGCTGGCTTTGCATGGCTTTCTTCATGTCGTCGGAGCCCATGATGTCCGCCATGACCTTGTTCTGGTCCGGTGCCTTGGCGTCGTCGCCGCCGCCGAGAAAGGCGGTCAGGCTCGGGGGCAGGCCGATGGCCGTGCTGACCGTCGTGACGAGATCCTTCGCGACCTTGTCATTCTGGAAGATGCCTCCGATCGCGCCGAGAAGGCTTGGGGGTGCTTGCTTGATCCCCGTGATGAGGACGTCGCGGATTCCCGGGTCGCCCGAGTACTTCTTGAGCAGGGCGGAGAAATCCTTCGACCGGGCCATGCCGTACGCGAACTTGAGGGGATCCTTGTCCTTCCAGTACTGATCGCGCAGAGCGCGCAGCTCGGGCGAGGCGGCCCAATCCTTGCCGTAACGGGCGATCGAGGGGTGCTTCGCCTGCATCTTGCGGATGTACGCGTCGACGACCTTCTCGTTCTTGAGCGCGGCTTCCTTGAACGATTTGACGGCGTCGTCCTTGGGGCTGCCCGGCGTCGAGGCTTCTCCCGCGGGCTTGGGCGCCGCGGGTCCCGGGACCACGACGCGCATGCTCGCGTCGCCCTTGACCATTCCGAGGCTTCCCGGCTGATCCTCCACCGGCGTCATGGGGGCGGCGTAGGTCTGGGGCTTGGCCTGTCCCGGTTCGGGGGTCGAGCTCACGTCGAAGCCGGTCGTGTCGAGGCCGGCTCCGCGGTTGGACATGAGGTGCCAGCCGACGACGCCGACGGCCGAGCCGCCGACGGCGATGGCGACGAAGATCACCCCGGCGCGGCTCGTCTGGTGCTTGGGCTCCTCGCTCATCGCTTCATTATGGCCGGGAGCAGCCGCCCTGTCAAGGGAGGCGGGCGGCCCCCGATACTCAATTTCGTAATGGGCTACGGCTATAATTGGCGGGATGACGAGAAGGGTATTGGCGCTCCTCCTCGTCCTCGCGTTGGCCGCCCCGAACGCCGGGGCGACCGCCTATAACGACGTTTTGCCGGGCGCGAGGGCGATGGGCATGGGTACCGCGTATTCGGCTATCGCCGACGACGCGTTCGGCTTTTTTTACAACCCCGCCGGCACGGCGAACACGCCCTACGTGCAGGGCGCGGGCACGATGGGCCGGATGCTGTCTCCGAAGGGGCCTTTGTCCTTCGCCACGGGCGCCTACCTGCGCCCCTATGAGCCGATCAACACGGCGACGATTGGCGCGGCCTATCATCTCGAGCGCCAGCGCAACGGCGGCGACATCGACGCGATGCTCCTCAACTTCAGCCAGGAGTACCGGGTGCGCAAGCTGCCGCTCTCAAAGCCTCTCAAGGTCGGCCTCAACGCGAAAATCGTCAATTCCGACGCGGGCAACGGGGGGAAGTTCGGGCTCGGCTTCGACGCCGGCGTGATCGCGCGCTCGAACATGGGACTCTCGGCGGGCATCGTGCTGAGCGACATGGTCACCTCGCTGGCGTATCCGCGCCCGGGCATCACGCTCGCGACGGCGTATTCCTGGGGCCGGCGCCTCACGCTCGCGGGCGACTTTCGCGTGCGCGGCGGCCTCGCCGAATTCTATCCCGGCCTCGAGGCGTCATTCCACCAAGGGCTTTTGCGCGCGCGCGCCGGCAAGGGGCTCACCCTCGATGGCGTTCCCACGCTCGCCTTCGGCCTCGGCCTGAATTTCTCGCCGATGATCCTCGACATCGCGATGTCCCTGCCGACCGCGGGCCTCAACCGGAGCGGCGGCGGCTACCAGGCCACCTTCAGCTACCGCTTCGGCGCTCCTTCCTTCACCGGCCAGTTCGTTGGCCAGGCGGCCGCGCAGGCGGAGACCCTGCGCACCGACCTCTCCAATCTCGAAGAAAAGCACAAGACGGCGTCCCAGCAGGCCGGCACCGCCGAAAGCAATAAGACCGCGGCCGAAAGCCAGCTGCGCGCGCTCGAGCGGCGCGTCGCCGAGGCGCAGGACGAGTACCGCGCCCTCCTCAAACGCAACGACGAGCTCGAATACCGCGCCGCCGAGAAGGCCGCCGGGCTCCAGGGCCGCCCCAAGCCCGTCGAGATCAAGGTCCGCGCGCGCCCCGCGCCTCCCGCCTGGCCCAAGCGCCATGTCGTGCGGGCCGGCGACACCTTGCGCACGATGGCCAAGCAGTATTACGGCGATCCCAATCTCTGGGAAAAAATCTACGACGCGAACCGCGAAAAGGTCGAACGCGGCCTGCCCTCCGAGGGCGCTTCGCTCGTGATCCCCGCCCCTTAGCATGGCCGCCATCGGAGTGCTGGCGAAGGAAGCCGCCGACAGGGAGCTCCTCGGCCTGATGCTCGGCGAGCTCGGCCACAGCGTCGAGGGCGCCGGCCGTCTTGAGGAGGCCATCGAGTTCGCGCGCGAGCGCAAGACCCGCGCCTTCCTCCTCGTCGACGGCGGCGGCGCCGACGCCGAAATTCTCACGCGCGAGATGATCCGCGCCTACCCTCTCATGCCCGTCGTCGTGGCGCTCAAGGTCCGCGACGCGAGCCGCGCGGTGGCCCTCATGCGCGTGGGCGCTTCCGAGGTCGTGGCCCCGCCCTGGACGCCCGAGGACCTCAAGGCCTCCGTCTCCAAGGGCCTGCGCTTTCAGGGAACGGTGGTGACGGTTTCCAATATCGCGCCCCGCCGCAACTCGCCGATCTGGTACGCGCTCTCCGTGGCACTCTTTCTCGCCGCCGGCCTCGGCGTCGCCTCGCTCAAGCGCGTCGAGAAGAACCAAGCCGCCGCCGCCGCCCGCGTCGACCGCTGGGAGCTGCCGGTCCGCCATCCCGCCGGCCTCGCCTACGACGGCAAGTCGCTGTGGCTCGTCGAATGGTTCACCCAATCCTTCTACTCGCTCTCGCCGAGCGACACGACCGTCCAGCTCGTGCGCCACCTCACCGCCGAGACGCCGGTGGCGGCGGCCTTTACGGCCGAGGCGATGTGGACCGTCTCCGCCGACGGCACCGTGATCCGCCGCATGCGCGACGACAAGATGACGCCGCTCACGCGCTACCCGCGCTCCGCCCCGAACTCGGCCGGCCTCGCCTTTGACGGCCTCTATCTCTGGACGCTCGACTCCCGCGCGAAGGTCCTGCGCAAGCACCTCGTTGACCGTGAGCTCACCGTGCTCTCCACCTACAAATGGCGCGGCGCCAAGCCCGCCGGCCTCGTCTTCGACGGCAGAACCTTGTGGACGCTCGACGCCGCCGACCGGCGCCTCCAGCGTCATGGCCTCGAGCGTCCCGAGGAGATTATCGGCGCCCTCCCGCTTCCGGAATACGCCGAGGGTGCGTACATCCCGACCGGAGTCTCTTGGGACGGCACGCGCTTCTGGACCGTGGGTGAGGCGACCGACGGCAGGGGCCCCGCGCGCCTCGTGCGCCATCAGGCGGAGTCCTTCTGATGCAGGCGTCCTTCCTCGTCCCCGCGCTCCTCCGCTTCCCGGGCTCCGCCGCGCGCCAGGATTCCTGGGGCCGTCTCCTTAAGATAACGGCGGGCGGGTGCGAGCTGTCCACCGCGGCCGCGCTCGCGTCCGGGGAGACCGTCTTGGTTCATTTCGAGCTGGGCGGTGAGAAGCTGCTCATGTCCGGACGCGCGACCTACGCGCGCGACGACGACGACGGCCACCGCCTCGTCGAGCTGCGCTGGAACGACATGACGGCGCGGCGCCGCCTGGCGCGCGTGCTCCTCGACGTGCTCTCACGCGCCTGAGGGTAGGCTAAACGCCGAGTTCGATGTCCCGGGCGTATCACTGCGTGGCGCAACTTGTGATTGTGCTGGTCTGTCTAATCTGGCCAGCAATTAACGCCACTTCCCGATTATGCTTGTAAAATAAGCGCTTCGCCGGGTCTTGGGGGGGAGGCCGGCCAGATTAAACTGCAATCGTTGTCGGCCTAAAACCATTATGCCGGCCCCCTGTAAATTCTGGCTAGGGTCGCCCGCCCAGATGTTCCTCCTCATATTGTCGTCACAATACACAAATGCTAGTTTAGGCTTATGTCCACCTCGGCGGTCGTGCGCCGCACGGCGCTTTTCGAGTCCCACAAGCGATTGGGCGGAAAAATCGTCGATTTCCACGGCTGGGAATTGCCGGTCCAATACGAGTCGGTCATGAAGGAGCACGAGGCCGCGCGCCATCGCTGCGGCCTGTTCGACGTCTCCCACATGGGCCAGGTCTTCGTGACCGGCCCCGACTCCCTCGCTTTTCTTCAGAAGGTCAACGCCAACGACATCGCCCGCATCGGACCCGGCAAGGCGATCTACTCGCACCTGCCCAACGAGAAGGGCGGGGTCGTCGACGACATCATCGTCTCCTGCCTCGCCAAGGACCGGTATCTCGTCGTCGTCAACGCGGCCACGGCCGACAAGGATTTCGCCTGGTTCCAGAAGCACGCGAAGGGCTTCAACGTGGCCCTAGAGAACAAGTCGGATCACTTCGGCATGATCGCGGTCCAGGGCCCGAAGGCCGCCGAGATCGCGTCCATGATCGCGCCCCAGATGTCGGCCCTGCCGCGCTTCGGCGCGCTCGAGCTCGAGCTGTACGGCCAGAACTCGTTCATCACCCGCACCGGCTACACCGGAGAGGACGGCTGCGAGTTCATCGTGCCCAACGAGATCGTGGTGCGGGTGTGGGAAGACCTGCTCGCGCAGGGGCGCTCGCTCGGCGCGGCGCCGTGCGGGCTCGGCGCCCGTGACGTGCTGCGCCTGGAGGCCGGCTATCTGCTGTACGGCCAGGATCTCGACGACACGCTCTCGACCTACGAAGCCAATTACGGCTGGGTCGTGAAGCTCGATAAAGGGGATTTCATCGGCAAGGCCGTGTTGGCCAAGCAGAAGGCCGAGGGCGTGAAGCGAAAGCTGACCGGCGTGAAGCTGCTCGAACGCGGCGTGCCTCGCGCGGGCGCCCCGGTGATGCTTGACGGCAAGGAGATCGGGAAGCTTTGCTCGGCGACCTTTTCGCCGAGCCTGCAGGCCGGCATCGGCACGGGATACCTTGATAGGCCGGACCTCGCTCCCGGAACCAAATGCAGCGTGACTTTGCATGGCCGCGAGATCCCGGCCGAGATCGTCAAAACGCCTTTTTACATTTCACCTAACCTCAAGAAGGGGGCCTGATTTATGCTCGACGCCAAGAAATTGAAGTACCTGAAGTCCCACGAGTGGCTGAGCCTCGAAGGCGACGCGGGCACGGTCGGCATCTCCGATCACGCGCAGAAGGAGATCACCGACGTGGTCTTCGTCGAGCCCCCGAAGGTGGGGCGCACGGTCAAGCAGGGCGAGGCGTGCTGCGTCGTCGAGTCGGTGAAGGCGGCGTTCGACATCTACGCGCCCGTCTCCGGCACGATCACCGAGGTCAACTCCGCCGTGGTGAAGGATCCCGCGCTGGTCAACGCCGAGGCGTTCGGCAAGGGCTGGCTGTTCAAGCTCAAGGCGTCCGCCCCCGCCGAGGCCGGCAAGCTCATGGATCACGCCGCGTACGAGGAATTCCTGAAAGCCGAGGCCGCCCATGGAAGCCACTAAGGAGCGCGCTACGAATACCCTGATTCCTCCCGCCGACGATTTCTCCCGACGACACATCGGCTCCGGCACGGCCGACCAGGCCGCGATGCTCGCCGCCATCGGCCAGTCCGGCCTCGACGCGCTGATCGACGCGGTCGTCCCTCCGGCGATCCGGCTTAAGAAGGCGCTGGACCTGCCCGCCGCCCTGTCCGAGGCCGAGGCGCTGGCCGAGCTGAAGACGATCGCCGGGAAGAATCAGGTGTGGCGCTCGTACCTGGGCCAGGGCTACTCCGACACCGTGACGCCGCCTGTCATCCTGCGCGAGATTTTGGAGAACGCCGGCTGGTACACGGCGTACACGCCGTATCAGCCCGAAATCGCGCAGGGAAGATTGGAAGCGCTGTTGAACTTCCAGACATTAATCATCGATCTGACCGGCCTGCCCGTCGCCAACGCGTCGCTGCTCGACGAGGGGACCGCCGCCGCCGAGGCCATGGCCATCTGCCTGCATGCCTCCGAGAATCCCGAAGGCGCCGTCTTCTTCGTCTCCTCCGCATGTCACCCCCGCACGATCGAGGTCGTAAAAACTCGCGCCAAGCCGCTGGGCGTGAATGTTTTGGTCGGCGACGAGGCCCAGATCGCCGGAAAGAAGCTTCTCGGCGCTTTGGTTCAGTATCCCGACACCCATGGCGCGGTGAAGGATTGGTCCGCGTTCGCGGATTCCGTGCACGCCGCCGGGGGGCAGCTGGTCGTCGCGGCGGATTTGCTGGCATTGACCTTGTTTAAGGCGCCGGGCGAGTTCGGCGCGGATATCGCGGTGGGCACGAGCCAGCGCTTCGGCGTGCCGCTCGGGTTCGGCGGGCCGCACGCGGCGTATCTGGCGGTGAAGGAGGCGTTCCAGCGCCGCATACCCGGACGCATCGTCGGCGTGTCCAAGGATAGCGCGGGCAAGCCCGCTCTGCGGCTCGCGCTGCAGACGCGCGAGCAGCACATCCGCCGCGAGAAGGCGACGAGCAACGTATGCACGGCGCAGGTGCTGCTCGCGGTGATCGCGGGCATGTACTCGGTTTATCACGGGCCGGAAGGCCTCGTGCGTATCGCGTCGCGCGTTCGCGCCCTGGCCGCGGCGCTGCGCGCCTCGCTGCGTAAGGCGGGCTACGACGTCGGAAGCGAGACGATCTTCGACACGATTCTCGTCAGAGGCGACGAGGCGCAGCTCGCGAAGGCGCTTGCCGCGGCGAAGGCGCGGCGGATCAATTTGCGCGCCGTCGCGGGCGGGCTGACGATCTCGCTCGATGAGACCACGACGGAAAACGACGTTAAGGATGTGCTGTCCGCCTTCGGCGGGACGGATATCGCGACGGCAACGGAGTTGGGCGGGGAAATGCCGGCCAATCTGCGGCGTGCGTCCAAGTTTTTAACGCATAAGATTTTCTCCGAACACCGTTCGGAGACCGAGATGCTGAGGTATCTGCGAAAGCTTGAAGGCAAAGATTTGTCGCTCGTGCACTCCATGATTCCTCTCGGCTCGTGCACCATGAAGCTCAACGCGGCGGCGGAGATGCTGCCGGTGACCTGGCCTGAGCTCGGGCGCATGCATCCGTTCGCGCCCGCCGAGCAGACGGCCGGCTACAAGGAGATGACCTCCCAGCTCGAGAAGTGGCTCGCCGAGATTACGGGCTTCCACGCGGTCAGCCTGCAGCCCAACGCGGGCTCGCAGGGCGAGTACGCCGGCCTGCTCGCGATTCGCGCGGCGCAGGACGCCCGGGGGCAGTCGCATCGGCGCGCCTGCCTGATCCCGGTGTCGGCGCACGGCACGAACCCGGCGACGGCCGCGATGGTGGGGTTCAATATCGTCACCGTGGCGTGCCTCGAGGACGGCGACATCGACCTCGCGGACCTCAAGGCGAAGGCCGACGAGCACGCGAAGGACCTGGCGTGCCTCATGGTGACCTACCCGTCCACGCACGGCGTGTTCGAGGAAGGGATCAAGGAGATCTGCGAGATCGTCCACGGCCATGGCGGGTTCGTGTACATGGACGGCGCCAATATGAACGCGCAGGTCGGCCTGTGCCGGCCCGGCGACATCGGCGCGGACGTCTGCCATCTTAATCTGCACAAGACCTTCTGCATTCCTCACGGCGGCGGCGGGCCCGGGATGGGGCCGATCGGCGTGGTGAAGGAGCTGGCGGCCTTCCTGCCGGGCTCGAAGGAGGTGTCGGCGGTGTCGTCGGCGCCCTTCGGATCGGCGTCGATCTTGCCCATCTCCTGGATGTATATCCGGATGATGGGGCCGGACGGGCTGGCGAACGCGACGAAGAACGCGATCCTGAACGCCAATTACATAGCGAAACGGCTTGGGGGAACCTTCCCGGTGCTTTTTAAGGGAAAGAACGGCCTCGTGGCGCATGAGTGCATCGTGGATCCGCGGGCTTTGAAGGCGACGGCGGATGTTACCGTCGACGATATCGCCAAGCGTCTCATGGATTACGGCTTTCACGCGCCCACGGTTTCCTTTCCTGTCGTCGCGACCCTCATGATCGAGCCGACCGAGTCCGAATCCAAGGCGGAGCTCGATCGCTTCTGCGACGCGATGATCGCGATTCACGGTGAAGCGGAAAAAATCAGCAAGGGCGAGTGGCCCAAGGCCGACAATCCGCTGAAGAACGCGCCGCACACCGCCGAAGCGGTGGTGTCCGACGCGTGGAAGCACGCCTACTCCCGCGAGACGGCGGCGTATCCCGCGGCGTGGCTGCGCGAGCGCAAATTCTGGCCGTCCGTGGGCCGCGTCGACGGGGCCTACGGCGACCGCAACTTCTTCTGCTCGTGCTCAGCCCTCAGCTGATTCCGCTCGTTCTCGATACGGCCGCCCACATGGCGCTCGATGAGGCCGTGCTCGAGGAGTCGCCGACGGACGCCCTCGTCCTGCGGGTGTATGAGTGGAAGGGGGAGGGGTGCACTTTCGGCTTCTCTCAGAAGTATTCCGAGGTGAAGGCGCTGTGCGCGCCGGGCGTCGAGCCCGTGCGGCGCGCGACCGGCGGAGGCGTGGTGTTCCACGACGGCGACCTGACCTTCAGCCTGGTCTTCCCCTGGGACCGAACCTGCGCTCCCGAGGCGATCTACAAGAACATCCACCGGGGCATCCACCAGGCCTTGAAGGCGGCCGGCACGGCGAACGGGATGGCGACGCGCCGCCAGGAAGGAATCGCGCGCGACTGCTTCGCGCGGGCCGAGTGCGCGGACCTCGTGGACGCCGGCGATAAAAAGATTCTCGGGGGGGCCTTGCGCAAGAAAGGACTTAAAGGGTTATATCAGGGGTCGCTGCGGGTCCGCGTCCCCGGCGGGGTCGTCGTCGATGGAATCGAGAGGGAATTCGGGCGTCCGTCCCTGGAGATTCTTCCGTCCTGGATCGAGGCCGGCAGGCGCCTCGAAGCGCGCTACCGATCGGCCGAATGGAATGAACGGAGATGAGCATGAAGACCTTCGTCTTGTGCAAGCTGACGCCGGGCAAGGAGCAGACGGCGGTGCGCACGATCCGCTCGCTCGAGGGCGTGACCGAGGTGTACATGGTGTTCGGCGGCTGGGACATGATCCTCGCGGCGGAGTCCGACACCGTCGACAAGCTCTCGAACCTGATCGTCGCCCGCATCCGGGCCGTGGACGGCGTGTCCGCCACGGAGACCCTCGTCACGACGAACCTCTGAGCCGGTGAAGGGGCGCGACCGGGACCTCCTGATCGTCGCCGCGTTCACCGGGCTCGTCCTCTTCCCGTTCGCCGGAAAGCCCTTTCACATCGACGAGCCGTTCTTCCTCGCCATCGCGCGCCAGATTCTGCGCGACCCCCTGCATCCGTTCGCCTTCGACTACAACTGGTACGGCAGCGCCGTGCCGATGTCGACGATCAACAACACCCCTCCATTGCTGGCCTATTTGCTCGCCGCGGCCTGGCGCCTCACCGGCGGGGGAGAGGCGGCGATGCGGCTGTGCTTCCTGCCCTTCGACCTGGCGGCGAGCCTGGCGCTCTACCTGCTGGCGGCGCGCTTTCTCAAGCGTCCGCTGCTTCCCGCGCTGATCGTCGTCGCGTCGCCGGCCTACATGATCAACCTCAATCACCTCATGGCGGAAAAGCTCATGGCGGGCTTCGCCTTCCCGTGCCTGTACGCGCTGGTGCGAGGCGTCGACGAGGAGAAGCCGCGCTGGGTCTGGGCGTCGGCCGCGCTCTTCGCGCTCGCGTTGCTGGCCAAGTACAACGCGATCTTCATCGCCCTGCCGGCCTTCTTTTACCTGTGGCGCCGCGTCCCGGCCGCGCGGCTGGCGGGCTACTTCGCCGCCGCCGCCCTGCCGCTGCTGTGCTGGCTGATCGGCAATGAGCTGTCCAAAGGTGGGGCGCTGGATTCGGCGATCTCGGTCACGGCGGACTCGTCGAAGATGTTCTGGTCCACCTGGCCGCATAAATTGCGGTCCTTCTTATCGTTCACCGGCGGCTGCGGCGTCGTCGCGGTTCTCTGGCCCGCTTTTCTGCCGAGGCCGCCGAAGGCGGTGATCGCGGCCTGCGCCGCGGCCGTCGCCGTCCTGTTTTTGCCATGGTTCGACCTGGCTCCGCTCGTGAGGCCCGTCGACCGCTGGACGGGCGTCCTGTTCTCGTTCGGCGCTTTGCTCTCCCTGGCGAGCGTGTGGCGGTCGAGCGCGCCCGGCGCCAGATTGTGGCGACCGTGGGTTGCCTCCGTGGCCATCCTGCTGCTGTTTTTCTACTGGTCCATCCTCGCCCGCCTGGTGCTTTTCCTGATCCCGCCCCTGGTGTTCGCCCTGGCGGAGGCGCTCGAGGCGAGGCTGCCGGAGAGCCGCCTGCGGCCTTTGCGTTTTGCGAGCCTGGCTTGCGTCGCCGCGCTGAGCGGCGCGCTCTCCTTCGTCGACTACCAGTACGCGGACGCCCAGAAGACGATGGCCCGCCGCTTCGTCGCCGAGTACGCGTCGGCGGGCCGGCGGCTGTGGTGCGTCGCGCACTGGGGCCTTCAGCACTACATCGAGGAGGCGGGCGGAACCGAGCTCGACTGGAAGAAGGGGGGGTGGGACCTGGTCAAGCCCGGCGACGCCGTCATCCTCACCCAGGTCAACTCCAATGTCTTCAAGCCCGCCCGCGGCTTTCGTGCGAACGTTCATAAGGCGACCCTGGGCAGCCCGGTTCCGCTGCGCCTGATCAGCGGCTGGACCGGCGAGGCCGGCTTCTACTCGAACACCTCCGGCTTTCTGCCCTACTCGCTGAGCGCCGAGCCGCTCGAGGAGTTCACGGTCGTCGAACCGCTCTGAACCCCGGGCTCGGCGAACGCGTCGTCGTCGGCGGCGGCGTCCTCGGGCTCGCCGAAATCGGATTCAGCCTCGACGATCGCGGTCTCGACGGGAGGCGCGAGGACCGGCTCCCCGCCGGCGGCCTGGGCGCGCGCGCGGTCGGCCGCCTCCATCCGGCCGATGATTCGTCTCGAGTTGCGCTCGACGTAGGGGCCGCGCTTGGCTGGGTCCCACCGGCGCGGGTTGGGGAGGACGACGGCCATCGCGACGGCTTCCTCGTAGGTCAGCTCCGCGCAGGACTTGCTGAAATAGGCCCGCGCCGCGGCCTCGCAGCCGAACACGCCCTTGCCCCATTCGACGCAATTGAGATAGAGCTCGAGCACCCGGCGCTTGCCGAGCTCGCGCTCCAGCCGACGCGCGATGAGGATCTCCTTCGCCTTGCGCAGGGGATTCTTGCTCGGCGACAGGTAGAGGTTGCGCGCGAGCTGCATCGTAATCGTGCTTCCGCCGGCGGCGAAGCGCCCCGCCTTGCGGTTGCGCTCGTAGGCCGCGCGAATCGCGGGCCAATCGACGCCGTCGTGCCGCCAGAACTCGTCGTCCTCGGCCGTCACGACGGCCCGCTTCAGGTGCTCGGAGATCGCGCCGGACGGGACCCAGCGCCAGCGCAGCTCGAGCTTCTTGCCCTTGGACGCGGCCTGGCGTTTTCGCAAATCCATGTACGCGGTGGATTTTGGGGGGGCGCTCTTCAGAGCGCTTACGTCCGGCAGCCACAGCACCCAGGCCGCGGCCGTCGCGAGGGGCAGCAGGACCGCGGCGAGCAGAATGAAGATCAGGGTGGGCCTGGCGCGTTTCATTTTAGGGAGCTATGCTAGCATGTCGAAACGCCGGACTCACGGAGAGACCACATGAAAATGATGCTGTCCGTCGCATTGTTGCTCGCTTTGATCGCCCCTGTCCGCGCCGAGGACAAGCCCGCCGCGCCGGGCGGCGGAAATCCCGAGATGAAGGCCGAGCACGAGGGCTTCAAGAAGGAGATGAAGGCCGAGCGCGAGGCCTTCAAGGAGAAGCAGCACGAGAAGCGCAAGGCGCATCGCGATAAAATGAAGGGCATACACCAGAAGGCCAAGCAGGAACGCAAGGAGAAGAAGGCCGCGAACGCGCCCGCTCCTGAAGCCGCTCCGGCTCCCGCCGCCAAGTAATCCGCCGCTCGAGGGCGCCAGCCCGTACGGGCTGGCGCCCTCGCCTTAACGCGGGTATACTGCGCTCTATGCCGTACTATCTCTACGACGGCGCCAAGGCGATCGGCCCTTTCGAGGCTGGCCAGCTGGCCTTGCGCCCGGGCTTTAAGAAGGACACCTTGGTGTTCCCGGCCGGAGCGACCACCCAGGACGCGTGGAAGCCCGCGGAGTCCTTCCCCGACATCGCCCGCGCGCTCGATCCGAACTCGAGCGGCATCTTCCTTATCGCCGCGCCTCCCCGCGAGGAGGCCAAAGCGCCGGCGCCCCCGGCGGCGCCGCTCCCCTCCGCGCCGACGGAAACGTCCGTCGCCGCCCCCGAGCCGGCGCTCGCGGCGCCGGGGGAAAAGCTGCTGCTCATCGTCGACGACGATGAGACGGTGCGCAGCTTCCTCGAGATGGCCTCGAGCCTGCAGGGCTTCCGGGTGCTCACCGCGGTCGATGGGCTCGACGCCGCCGCCAAGCTCGAGGCGAAGATCCCCGACCTCATCATCACCGACCTCATGATGCCCGGCCAGGGCGGCTACGAGTTCCTGCGCTCGCTCCAGGGCTCGGCGACCGCCCGCATCCCGGTCTTCGTCGTCACCGGCAGCGCGCTCGACGACTCGACGATCAAGATGATCCGCGCGGAGGCGAACGTCGTCGAGTTCATCGCCAAGCCCGTCAAGATGGCCAAGTTCGTCGCCGCGCTCCACAAGACGCTGAAGACGGCGCCGAAATGAAGGCGCCGCCGTCTACGCGACGCGGCGCAGGAGCTTGATGCGGGCCTCGAAGGAGTGGCGCTCGGAGAGCGTGGCTTCGGGGCGTTCGAGGAGGGACTTTAGAATTTCCCGGCTCTCGTCCTTGCGTCCGAGGCGCGCCAGGTAGTCGGACTTGCGGAAGGCGGCCTGAAAGCGGTGATGGGGAGTCTCCAGGGCCGTGGCGCGGTCATACGCGGCGAGCGCCAGGTCCGCTTCGCCGAGCCGCTCGTGGGCCTGGGCGGCCTGGGTCAGCAGACGCGCGCGGTCGAGCTCGGGAAGATCTGACCGCTCGGCCTCGCTGAGCGCCGCGAGAAGCGCGCGGTCGTCGCCGGAGGCGGCGAGCTTGTCGAGCCGTTCGACTTGGCCGCGGAATTCATCGAAATCCATGCGCGGCCATTATAGAACAACCGGACGGCTCACAGCCCCGGAGGATCGACGATGCCGGCCTGCGCCTCGTCGAGCTGGACCTTCGAGGCTCCCGTCGGATCCTCGCTCGTGATCCGGAGGTGGGTCTGCTCGAAGTTCACGGCCTCGCGGCCGGTCGAAGACAGCTTGATGCGCCAGCGCAGGACCGCCGTCGCCCCGGGCGCGAGGATTGACGCCGTGTTGAGCACGGGCGCCGACAGCGCCTTGCCCGCCTCGCCGGACGCCGTGTGATCCTCTTGGACCGCCGAGACGCCTATGTTCATCATCGGCTCGGAGCCGGTGTTGAGGATGGTCACCTCGACGTCGACCGAGTCGCCGGCGAAGTACAGCGGCCGCTCTTGCATCAGCGAGCTCGGAATGGCGCCCCGGTTCGGGAGCAGCCGCTCGTAGCCGTCGGAGAGGGTCACGCGAAACCCTTTCTTCTCGCCCCGGGTGATGCCGAGCGGATTGAGGTAGTCCACGCGCGCGCGCACCGGGCCCTGGCCGACCCACTCCCCGACGAAGCGCGGCCGCAGGGGCTTGAGCTCGGTGCGGTACTGGAGGATCGACGAGATCTGCGCCGCCAGGCCCGACGCGAGGACGCGGCGGCCTTCCATCGCGATCAGCATGCGGTCGATCGGCGGCTCGGGCATCGGCAGGGACGCCATCGCCGCGACCTCGTTGTGCGCGGCGGCCGAGTATGAGGCGAGCTCCTCCGCGGCCGGCGGCGCCGCCGCCTCGAGAACGGAAATCGATTCGTTGAGCCGCCCCGCGATCCACCGGGCCACGACGGCCGCCGAAGCGAGCCAGGGCTCGCCCGCGGGCTTGACGGATTTTTGCGGCGCGGGCTTGGCCGTGCCGGGCGGCGGCATGGGCGCCATTCGGCCGGGGGGCGGAAGCATCATCCCGCGGGCGAAGATGGGGGCGAGATCGGCGGCGCCGGTGGATTGAGACAGGAAAGCGGCGCAGAGGGCGGCGGACAGGAAAGGGCGGAGGGATCTCATCGGTGGTACCTCTCGACGGGAGTATAGCCCCGCAGCCGCGTGCGCGCCATATCCTGACGGCAAAAATACGGTAAAATGGGGCCATGGTGGAACCCGCCGAAACGAAGAAGCTGGTCCTGATCATCGACGACGATGAGAGCGTGCGAGAGCTGCTGACCTTCCTGATCGTCAAGGAGGGGTACCGCGTCGAGTGCGCGGTCGACGGAGAGGACGGCTACCAGAAGGCCGAGCGCCTCAAGCCCGATTTGATCCTCCTCGATTTGATGATGCCCCGCTACGGCGGGTTCGAGGTGCTGCGACAGCTTCAGGCCGGCGGCCTCACCCGGATTCCGATCGTGATCGTCACGGGCCGCTACACCGACCGCTCCACCGCCGACATGATCCGCCAGGAGTCGAACGTCGTGGACTTCCTCGAAAAGCCGCTGAAGCCCAACGTGCTGGGCGCCACGCTCGAACGCGTACTCAAGTCGCGCGCTCAGGGGGCCGCATGAGCGAAGACGCTCCCGGCGCCCCATCCAGCAAGCTCGTTCTGCTTGTCGACGACGACGAGTCTCTTCTCGACCTGATGGATCACGTCGTCAAAAAGGAAGGGTTTCGCACCGACCGCGCGATGGACGGAGTGGAAGCCCTGGCCAAGGTCGCCGCGCTCGATCCCGACGCCATCGTTCTCGACTTCATGCTTCCCGGGATGGGCGGCTATGAGGCCCTGCGCGAGCTTCAGTCTCGCGGTTTCGGCCACATCCCGATCCTTGTGGTGACCGGCCGGGCGATGGACGCCAAGAGCATCGAGATGGTTCGCCAGGAGCCGAACGTGAAGGAATTTCTGCAGAAGCCGGTTCGCCCGGTCATGCTGACCTTGGCGCTGCACCGGGTTCTGGGCACGGCGCCGAAGGACGCCTCGGCGTGAGGAACGCCGGCCGCGTCGTCCTGATCGCGACGGCCTTGATCGCCGCCGTGTACGGCCTGGCCCGCGTCGACCTGATCCTGCGCTCGCGCTCGGCTTACCTCGAGGGCGAGAAGTGGATGGAGTGGAGCCGCCGGCCCGAGCTCAAGAAGGCCCACTTTGACGCCGAGCTCGCGGCTCGCGAGGGGGAGCTGTCCCGGGAGCTCGCGAAAGGCAAGCTCGACCGCGCGGCTTACGAGCGCAAGGCCGGGCTCGCGCGCTTCGAGCGCGACCAGGCCGTGGCCGAGAGCTCGCTCAAGTACGCCTATGTCTGGTACCAGACCGCCGCCCAGCTGTTCAGCCCGCCCGAGAACCGCTGGAGCGCCCTGGCGCGCGCCAAGATGGCGGAGGCCCGCGAGCTCTGGAAAAAAGAGCTCGACGCGCGGAAGATTCCCTACCAAGACTACATGCTGGAGTAGCGGAAATGCTGCGCCTGCTGATCGGGCTGCTGCTGCTGCCGCTGTCGGGCTCCCTGCTATGGGTCTCGGCGAAAACGCTCGCCGGCGTCGCGGTCCATTCGACGACCGCAGCGCCCTTCGGGGCGGGCCTCGGGATCGCCTTCGCGCTGTGGGCGATCCACCGCTGGCTGATCCTCGATCCGGTCGGCCCCGCGGCGTGGGCTGCGCGCGGCGCGCGCTGGAGCTATGTCCTCGGCCACGAGCTCACGCACGCGATGGCCGCCTGGGCGACGGGCGGCAGCGTGTACGCCATCGCGGTCGGCGAGAAAGAGGGCCATGTTGACCTGTCGCACTCGAACGCGTTCGTGGCGCTCGCGCCCTACTGCGTGCCGTTCTACGCCCTGGCCGTCGCGCTGGGCTACCGCGTTCTGCTTTGGGCGAGGCCGGACGCGGGCGGCGAGGCGCTGTTTCTGTTCCTGCTCGGCGGAGCGCTTGGCGCGCATCTGCTGTTCACGTGGGACTCGCTCACGCAAACGCGTCAGCCGGACCTCGACGCGGCGGGAGGCGTGCTGTTCTCCGTCGCGCTGATCGCGATCGCCAACGCGCTGATGCTGATGCTCCTGCTCAAAGGGCTGTTCCCGGAGGCGGTGCCGTTGCTGGGGGGCCTGCGCGAGGCCGCCGGGCTGACGAAGAGGTTCTGGACCTTCGCGTGGCTGGGCGCTAAGCCCGCGCTCGCCGCGGCGAAGAGGAGCGCGCTCGCGTGGTGAAGAGCGAGCTGCTCCGCGAGTTCGGCCGCAAGACATTCCATCAGCTCTCGCTCGTCTATCTGGTCGCGTTCCACCTGCTGGGCTGGCCGCTGGTCGCCTATGCGATGTGCGTCTGGTTCCCCATCGTCTTCATCATCGAGACCGCGCGGCTCAAGGTCCCCGCGGTCGAGCGGTTTCTGCTCGGCCTCATGGGCGGCCTAATGCGGGAGTCCGAGCGCGCCCACTACAGCGGGATCATCTTCACGACGGCCGGCAGCTTCGCCGCGATGCTCATCGCTCGCGGCGACCCCGTGATCGTCGGCGCCGCGATCCTCCAGCTGGCCTTCGGCGACACGGCGAGCGCGCTCGTCGGCAAGGCGTTCGGGCGCACGAAGCTCTTCGGCGGCGTGAAGTCCCTCGAGGGCAGCCTCGCCGGCTTCGCGGTCGGCTTCGCGGCGGCGCTCGCCTGCGGCGTGCGGCCCGGCGCCGCCTTCGCCGCGGCGCTCGCCGGCTCGCTCGCCGAGCTCCTGCCCACGACGCCGGTGTTTAACGACAATCTCTGGATCCCCGTCGCCTCCGCGACGGTGCTGGCGCTCGTGGGGGCCCGGTGAAGAAGCGCGTCGCGGTTGCCGCGCGGCGCGTCCAGGGCTTGTCGGGCGCCGCCCGCATGATCGTCGAGCACGCGCGGCGCCTCGCCCTTCACGACTGGGAGGTGCACGTCTTCGCGGAGAAGCTCGACAAGAAGGCGCTGCTCGAGGCGGGCGCCGTTCCTCATTGGGTGCCCGCCTGGCCGTGGGGCTCGTGGCTCAAG
>Ga0209824_10000209_pt1 | contig 41305 bp, 38 predicted proteins | sample VDWuncwatermetaG_FD_184124 | JGI IMG/M metagenome (GOLD analysis project Ga0209824, IMG submission 184124) | Wastewater microbial communities from Netherlands to study Microbial Dark Matter (Phase II) - VDW unchlorinated drinking water (SPAdes)... ...
GATATCGGCTTGCTTCCCCCCTCAAGCATTAGAGGCTCTCCCCCAGGATTCAGAACTCCTTTTTCGCTGGGGATCTCGGCCAGCTCGGCTAAGGGCTTAGACTCCTGATATGCGTCCACTTTTACCTGCTCGGCTTCGCTAGAGATAAGAACCGCGAGCCATTCGTTAAGTTTATGTTTGAAGAGCTCAAGGCGCCACTTGTTTTGCAGGGGATGGATAACTGAAATTGCGCCGCCAAGCAAAAGGATTAGGAGAAGGCTTGCTAACCCGATTCGTACCAAATGCCTCGGCTGGCGCCGGAAAGGCTTTTGCTCTAACGACTTAGGCGACTCGTCCTTATTAGCCAAGAGCGCCTGTCGCGAACTGCCCGTGGGTCTCTGCCGGGATCGCAATTGCCACGCCAGCAACTTCCTGCCATTCGTAGGCATTACATTAGAAATTTGGGTTTGCGTCTCGGCAGTTTGGGTTTCCATTCCTAACCTTAGATCGCGGGCCACCTCCCTGATCATATCCGCGGAAACCTTTTTTTGGGACTTTGCATAGGCGATCAGCAGGGCATTATCGCAGATGATATTGATTAGCCGGGGAATGCCCCTCGAATAAAAGGCGATCTGTTGAATGGCATCCGGATTAAAGAGATCAGGACCTTCATAGCCAACCGCCCGAAGTCGAAAGTCAATATAGGGGCTTACCTCCTGGTCCTTGAGTGGGGCTAGCCGGCAATGAAGGGCCACGCGCTGTTTGAGCTGGCGCAGTTTGGGTTGATCGAGTTTTGTCTCAAGCTCCGGTTGCCCCATCAGCACAATTTGCAGCAGCTTTTCCTTATCCGTCTCCAGGTTGGAGAGAAGGCGTAGACTTTCGAGGGTATCCTCGCTGAGGTTTTGTGCTTCGTCTACCAGTAAGCATACCGTCCGGCCTTTTTGGAGCTGCTGAATCAGATACTTGTTGAGCCCCTGAACCAACGCTAACGTGCTCTTCCTCTTAGGATCTAAGCCAAGATCCTGCAAGGTAAGTTGAAGAAGTTGAGGAAAAACGAGACAAGTATTAAAGATAAAAACGGACTGAACGGTCACTTCAAGATTACGCATCAGTTTGCGGAGAAGGGTTGTCTTACCTGTTCCAACCTCCCCGGTGATGACGATGAAACCCTTCTTGGCCTTGATCCCATAAAGAAGAGTTGCGAAGGCCTCCTGATAGAGAGGGTTGGTATAGAAAAAACGAGGGTCCGGAGTGACGCTAAATGGCGTCTCTCGAAACCCAAAATAGCGGGTGTACATGATGTCTAGGCGCCTTTAACTCCTATTATGTGGTAATGCTGGATGGTCGCCAAAACGGGGAGCCCGATCTGCTCCTCCACATCCGCTTCGTTGCGCAAGGTGGTGTTAAGGAATTCAATGGTAAAGGCTCCTGCCACTGCGATGGCTATGGAGGTCAAGAGGGTTACCAAAATCGTCATCCAGAGGCGCCACCCGGCGGTTGGTAGAGGGAGCCTGGCCTTCTCAAAGATAGACACGTTGCTAAATTTTCGCTCATCCATAGCATCGGAAATCTTGGCCTCTTCGCCTTTTCTCTTGTAAAGAGAAAGGGCTTCTTTTCTAGCATTGACGTTTTGCTGGAGACGATCATACAAAAAGCTTTTTTTCTTTAGCTCCGCCGCTGCGGCCGAATAGCTTGCAACGTCCTTAAGCAAGGAACTCCTTCTTGCCTCCAAGGAGTTGAGTTCGGCCCTCGCTGCAAGAAACGAGCTCAAGATTCCTTGATGGAGACTGTTGAGGCTAACCGACTCCCCTTCTACCATCTTCTGTACCTGTGCTGACAATCTATTCTTTAGCTCAGTAATCTCCTTATCTTTATCCATAACTAGACGATCCTTTTCAGTGTACCTTTGGAGAAGGTTATTCCTTTCCAACTGGAGTTGAACTATACGCTCGTTAATCCTAGTATACACTGGGTTATCAGCTATGCTCTTACCGGCGGAGACATTTTCCCGCTGTTCCCTTAGCTGCTTTTCAAGAATACGGATCCTCTCATTGGTCTCTCGAATGGCGGACTCCGTATTTCTCAAATTGGTCTCAAAGGCTGCTAATGTCACCAGCTTGGATGCAAGTTCTTGTCCGGCATCGACGATCTTTTCCTTCTGCTGGTATTCCTTAAGCTCATTCTCTGCTTGGGTAAGTTCCATCTGAAGCCTTTTTTCTTGTTCATCGTAAAACTCTTCTACGCCTCGGGTCTTATAGACCTTAAGATGTTGATCCAGGTAAAGCTCCGCGGCTCTATTGACTACCGCAGCAGCCCATTCAGGATTGGAGCTTTTTTGGCTGATCTGGATTAGATTTGTTAGCCGTATCGGAGTTGCCTCTAGCGGCCCTCTGCTGACGTTCCTTGGATCATTTTTCGCAAAGGGAACCTCCTTGTAAAGTCGCTCAAGGAGTTCCCGACTCTTGAGGATCTGAATCTCGGAGTTAATGATTTCTGGTGAAGCGTAAATACGAAATGAACCACCCTCGGATGTGGGAGTTGGATTTAGTACTGGAGTCTCTTTGATCATTACTTTAGCGATGGCAATATAATCCGTAGGCCTCAATAGGCTGATGAAAAGCACCAGTAAACCTACAACGAGTAAAACCGAAAGGATGAATTGCTTATGTTTAAAAAGCACATAAAGAATCCAACGCGGAGCGTCGTTATCCTTATGTTGTGGGGGTTCTAAAAGGGGGATTTCCACCCCATTGATCTGGTACGTGTCCATAAGTCTTTTCCTTTCCTGAGTTTCTTGTTTTAACTAAATGGTGAAGGGTTTGTCAGGCTCTCCGTTATCAGCGGAAAAATTGACTGCTGTAAAGAAGCTCCCATGGGATAATGTCTCTCATGTGTTGCCTAACCCACTCGTCGGCCCGACCAATCCCGGTCATCGGCACGTAAATGACATCATTAGCCAAGAGTGTGATCTGTTCAGGGGCTGCATCTTCCAGGGCCTGTCTAGCGTTGAGCCGGCCGATTTTCGGATTTCCGGAGGCCGCATCGCGAATAAGAATCACGCTATCAACCTGTGCCGTGGTTGTAAATCCCCCGCGGTCGAAAATCGCCTGCACAGGGGTCATGCCTTCTCGATCCTGAATTAGAACGACCCCTGGATTCTTCACCTCTCCTCCCACATATACCTTTCTTTGAGCGTACTGGACAACTGTTATTACTACCTCCGGGTCCTTCAGCCGGGTTGAACTTTTCTCAGCGATCGTCTTGGCCAGTTGCTCAGGTGTGAGGCCCGCTGCCTCAATGGACCCGATCCCTTCCAAGGTAATATTACCGTCAGGGCGGATAGGTATCGAAGCCTTCATGTCCTGTTCAGGATGGTAGGTAAATTTAATATTTATAACATCTCCTGGAACCATTTTGTAAAAGGACTGACCGGAAATACCAGCCATGGATTTAAAGCCAATTGAACCCTCCTTGGGAAACTCTGGCACGTGGGCGACCGGATTACTACATCCCAGGGCAAAAAGCCATGTCACCGCTAATCCGACCAGTATGTTGCGGACCAAGATTTTGAGAATTTTCTCTCTAGCCATTTTATCCTCCTTCTAAAGGATATAGCTCCGCCCTCTAAGGCTTGAGGCCTCCCTTTTTCAAAACCCGCAGATCCGACCTCTCTAGTTATTGACTCGCAGGAGATTGGATCCTATGTCTCCGCTGCAGCCTTCGATCCTTCTATAGCCCAGTTGCTCTTAATAAACCGCAGCGGAAGTTCTACTCTGACTTCGCGATTTAAGAGTTTCAGTAGGACTTTAACTCGTTCTTTAGCATTGGGCGGCTCTTCGATAATTCCAACCACGCCTTGGAAGGGACCCTCAGTTATTTGAACCTCTTGCCTGACTTTCAAACAAGAGCGTGCCTTGATGATGCCATCCGGATCCGCTTGTTGCATCAGAAAAGCCACAGTCTCTTCTTCAAGAGGCACGGGATTACCATTAAAGCTGACAAGTTTTTTAACCCCGGGCGACCAGACTACATAATGGTATTCCTCTAAAATTCGCATCCGGACAAAAAGGTAATTGGGGAATAGGGGGATAATATGCCTTGACTTTCGAGAGGATTCCGGCAAAAGAAGCCGGGGCAAAAAGACCTCCAGCCCTTTTAGCCGTAGATGGAACTGCGCACATTCTTCCTTGTGAGGTTTGGAATAGACCACGTACCACTGTCTCGTCCCCAGATAAGACATATGTCTTCTACTAACTACTAAGTAAGACTCAGCAAGTATCATGCCGATAGGATACGAGAGGAAAGGAAACCGTATGTTATGGAAAAATCAACGAATTGGTTCTACTAGCGAATGCCTCGTTGGCTTAGATAAATAAAAATCGGGCGGAAGTACCCTGATGGGCTAAGAATTTCCCGTTATGATTCATATTTACGATCAAAAGGCAGTAGGGTATTTCTTCCCGATCGGGCATGAATTCCATAACAGCCGCCGTAAGCTGTCGAGAAGCATTATTTGAAATGGTTTGCCAAAAAGAATGACTTAGCGACGCTCGATGGGGTTTGGATGCTCCGAGAATTGAATAAAAATAAGGCGAATATCCCTTCAACCCCGAAAACTTGAGGACTCCCTGAAAAGGGATAAGTTCTTTACAGCCTTACATTTGGTGGTCGCAGCAGGACTCGAACCTGCGACCTCTTGCATGTGAGGCAAGCGCTCTAACCAACTGAGCTATGCGACCACCTGAAATCACCCTTAACACCTTGGCAGGTGGGCTTCAAGCCTGGGATATCGTTATTCGTTATTTGTCTACTCGTTAATCGTAAACTGACTAAACCAATAACCAGTCGCGAGTAACGGGTCTTATTGCGTCAGCGGCCGGCCAGGGGGGAAACTCTTAGCCAGGTACTTTATGATCTGTTCGGCCTCATCTGGAAAGATCTGCGCACCGCGCGCGACCATATCATAAACCGACCGCTCCCACTCCTGCGGGTTCTTTCTCGATACCACCACCTTCTGCAGATTGTGACAGGTACCGCAAAGCTGTGCCGTAACGTCTTTTCCATCTCCATCCGGCATCAGGCCTTTCCAATCTTCTTCCGACCACAACAGCGCGCCAGGATAAATCAGCGCGATAAAAAATAACAGAATGGACAGAAAGCGCGACATGAAAACTATACCTCCTTAATTAACCCTTTATCCCTTCAACTCTTGATCCCTTTACCCTTTGTCGATTCCTTAAACTTTCTTCGTTCTTATTCCGGCAACGGTGAAGGGCGGATGCCAGGTTAGATCCGCCGCTGGACCGGTGCGCTCGATCAGCGCGTCGATGATGTAAGGCTTGCCGTCACGCGTCGCCTGGATTGCGTGTTTGAGCGATGCCTGGAGCTCGCTGGCATCCCGCGCGAAGCTCCCCTTGATGCCGTAGGCCTCGCCGATCTTGGCAAAATCGATATCCGGGTTGCCCAGATAAGCGCTCATGTCCTTATTGAATTTCGCCTGCTTTCCCTGCTTGGCAAACTGCCTGCGCCGCACCCCGTCGTAGCTCCGGTTGTTCATGACCACAGTGATCACCGGAGAACTAGTTCGGGCATAGGTCCAGAACGCCTCGGTCTGGCCGAACATGATCCCGCCGTCTCCCTGCAGGCTGACTACTTGACGATCCGGCCAGCCAAGCTTCACTCCGAGCGCCGCTCCCACGCCCCAACCGAGACACTGTCCTGTGGTCCTGCCGATCAGCGTTCTCCCTCCCTTTTCCCCGTAGCTGATCCACCGCTCGGTGCGCTTGTTGTCGGCGATCTCCTGAACCACGACCGCATCTTTATCCATAGCCTTGTCCAGTTCATACACCACCCGCTCCCACGGCATGGGACTCTTGTCCCAGGCGGCCTGAGCCGCCTTGCGCCAGGAGTCACGCATCATCGAGGTAAACTTGGTAGCGGGCTCCATGCGTGGTCCACGAATCGCTTCGATTCGCTCTTTGGTAAGCATGGACTTGACCGCATCTGTAAGATCTCTCAGAGTCTCGCCTACATCCCCCGTGATGCTGAAGTGAGTGGGAAAGATCCTCGCAAGATCGTCGGTTTCGACGCGCGCATGGATGATCCTGACTCCTTTGGGCAGAAAGACAAACGGGTCCTCTTCCGCGGTCTCGCTCATCCGGGGAAACTGCCCGCCGATATTGATGATTAGGTCCATATTACGGGGAAAGCGCATGTTGGCGACAAAGTCGCCCAAAAAGAGCGGATGCATGCTGGGAAAATCGAGGAAGAGGCCGCGCTCGCGCGTGACCACGATCCCCAGAAGCTCCGCAAACGTCACCATCTCTTTCATCGCCTTCGACCGGGTGATTTCATGCCCGGCAATGAGAAGTGGACTTTTGGCTTCAATGATCATCTTGGCCGCGGCCTCGATCTGTTTGGGATCGGGCTTTATCTTCATCGGGACATTGAAATATTCCTGGCTAACGACATTGGCTTTGATGTTTTTCTCCCCCAACAAGTCATCGGGAATAGTTAGAAAAACCGGAGATCTTGGCGGCGTCGAGGCGAGCTTAAAGGCGTGCCGCATGTGTTCGGCGATGCGATTAGCTTTAACGATATCCCAGCGCCATTTCGTTACCGGCCTGACGAAATCCAGCCAACTATCGACATCCTCGAAGCTGTCCCGGCCATGGGTATCCAGAGGCGTGCGCGGGGTCATGACCACCATGCCCGAGCGGTCCTTCCAGGCGTTGACTAGGTTGGTAACCTGGCGTGGCACGCCAACTCCTTGAGTGACAACGAAAGGGACCTCGCCAGAAGCCAGTTCGTAGCCATGGGCCATAGCGACCGCCTGACCCTCTTCCGTGGCGATGATGAGGTTGATATCGGGCTTGTCCACTAGGGCGTCCAGGATCGGCCCCTGAGGAGAGCCGTTACAGAAAAACATATATCTGACTTTGGCCGCCCGCAGACACTCGGCAATCAGCTCCCCGGGCTCGCCCTGAAAGGGCTTGATCACAGAGGGAGAAATTTCCTGTGCCTCGGCATAGCTCTTAAAAGAATCAATCACCGATTGCGCTGCGGTCAAACTGAAGCCAGTGGCCAAGAGCCCCTTGAAAAAACCGCGCCGAGAAAGCTCGCCGTTCAAAAAGCGCATCGCCAGTTCACGCATAGAACCTCCTCCGATTTTCGATTTTAGATTACTCGGATTTAGATTTCGGATCTGACCAATCGAAAATCGGCAATCCAAAATCTAAAATTCTTTCACGCTTTTTTGGTCCTCATCTCCGCTACGGAAACCTTGGGATACCAGTTGAGGTCTGCGCCTTGACCGGCCTGGGCAACAAGGACATCTAGGAGATAAGGCCGGCCGTCACGCGTCGCTTGAATCGCGCGCTTCAGCGCCGGCTTGATGTCATTCGGATCGGCCACGACCTCGCCCTTGATATCGTACGCTTCGGCGATTTTCGCGAAGTTCACATCCGGATTGCCTAGATAGCTGATCATATCCAACTTCTTCTCCCTCTGGTTCTTGCCCCGGCTCCACATCCGGTTTCTGGTCTCGTTATAACTCCGGTTGTTGAAGATCACCGTGATGATCGGCGCCTCGTGCCGCCTCATGGGCCAGAGCGCCTCGGTTTGATTGAAGAGCATGCCGCCGTCGCCCTGGAGCGCCCAGACCTGGTGATCCGGCTTTGCCAGCTTTACTCCGACCGAGGCTGGCAAGCCCCAACCCAAGCATTCGCCGGTTGTCCTTCCCAGCTGGGTCTTCGCGCCGTAACCCAGATTGAGGTGATCGAGGCACTTGTTGCGCTGCGAGCCGAACTCTTCCACGAAAATCGCGTCCTTATCCGCGACGGCCTCGATCTCCTTTGCTAAGCGGTCCCATTCAATGGGCTTGTTGTCCCACACGCGCTTCGCGCCGGCCTCGCGCCCATCCCGCAGGCGGTCAGTAAATTTTTTCGTCTCTTCGAAACGGGGCTTGGCGATCTTTTCAAGCCGGTCCTTGGTCGCCATCGACTTGATCGCGTCGATCAGGTCGCGCGTCGCCTCCTTAAGATTCCCCACGAGCGCGTTTTCGATCGGCAGGGCGTCTCCCAGATGGCGCACGTCGGTGCCGGCAACGACAGCGGGAACCTTTTTCTCCACGACGAAGCTCTCATAGGCAGTGGGAAAACGGTCGCCGAGATTGAGAAAGAGATCCACATTCTGGGGATAGCGCATTTGATTTCTCAAGGCGCCGAGGAAGAGCGGATGCTGATTAGGGAAGACCTGGACCCAGGTTCCGCGCTCGCACACCGGGATGCTCAGCATTTCAGCCAGCTCCATCAGCTCCTTCTGCGCCCCGCTCTGATAGACCTCGGGACCGACGAGGAGCAGCGGGCTCTTCGCTTCCAAGAGCATCTTCGCCGTCTTCTCCACCGCCTTGGCGCTGGGCCGGACGTTCATCGGAACATCAAAGGTGCCCGGCAGAAAGATCTTGGTTTTTGCCTGCTGCTCGAACATCACGTCGCGCGGAAACATCAAATAAGTAGGCCCGCAAGGCATCGTGGAAGAGACCTTGAAAGCTTTCGTGACCCACTCGGGGATCCGGCTTACTTCTTTGGGAATCCAGCGCCACTTGGTGTACTGCTTCATCGGCTCGAGCATGTCTTCGAGGTCTTCATGCCCGTCGCGGCCGTCTTCGGTCGTATCGGCGCGGTCCACGGCGATGACGATTGGAAGCCTGTCCTTCATGGCGTTGTAGATATTTCCGCTGGAGTGGGCGGCGCCGACGCGGCTGTACATACAGAAGGCGGTCTTTCCCGTCGCCATCGCATAGCCGCTCGCCATCGCCACGACATGGGCCTCGTGAGTCGCCAGAACCAGCTTGAGCTGCGGCCGGTCGATCACGGCGTCGCACAGCGCGCCCAGGCCTGAACCGTTGCCGACGAAGAGATACTCGTTGCCGGTTTGCAGAAGCTGCTCGGCCAGCATCGCTCCGCCGTTTCCCTCAAAGGGTTTCCAATACTCTTTACCGGCAGTATCGGCATGGGCGACGGGAACCAGGTTTTTCAGCACCGATTCGGCCGCCGCCACGGTGAATCCCGCCGCGGCCATCGCTTTGAAGAAACCGCGGCGCGAAAGATCCTGATTCAGATAGTCCATGACTAGGTTACGCATAAAGACCTCCTTCGATTTTCGATTTTAGATTTTGGATTTTAGATTAATCCAAAATCGGCAATCCAAAATCCAAGATTTCGTAGGAGATTTTAGTAAAAAGAGCGCGAATAGGTCAAGGGGAATCTACGGCTCCACTTTGATCGCCAATGTCTCGTTCCATTCCTTTTGCTCCTCGTAGGTGGCCGTGAACTTCATTCCGACCTTGAAGTGGGAGCGGTCAGGAATGCCCTCGATATCTGTCGGACCGGCAGTTCTGAGTGCCAGCGTCTGCCCGGAATCGGATACAATGGTCAGATACCTCCCTTCCTCCCGAACCTGAGTGATCGTTCCCTTGACAGTCTTCTCGACGACAGGGGTAATTTCCGGCCCCTCACCGCGCAGTTCACGATAGATCGCCGCCGACATCACGGGGAGATGCGCGGTGCGATCCCATTCCTTGTATTCGTTCATGTGAAATTCTTTGCGGATTGCTTCCAGCGACATTCCCTTGTCCATCATGGCGCGGACCCGTTGGCGCGCGATGACCAGATAGTCGACCATCGCCTGGAGATCCTTGGTGTCGCTTACAGGACCATGCGCGGGGACAACGAACTTCGGCTTCAACGGAATGAGCGCTTCAAGTTGCTTCAACATGCCCCAGGTTGTCCCGTGGCTATAGTCAGGCCGAATGTCCGGATGGCGTTCCTTGTAGGCGGCAAAGCCACCATGCATCACGCCGCTCTGCGGCAACCATACGGCGATGTCACCGGGATTGTAAGTATCATCCACGTATATCAGCTCGATAACTTTGCCGCCTAGGTTGAGCGTCATGTGATCCGTGAAACTCACCAGCGCGTCCGTCGGATTGAAGTCCTTGAGCGCTTCCATCCGCTCCGGAAAACGCTTGCGCCAGGCCTTGGCCACGCGTTGATGAACGATCACCGCTGCGGGGGGCGAGAAGAGCGGCGTTCCACCGACGTGATCGCCGTGATCTTGAGTGATGATCACGTATCGGACTGGCTGCTTGGTAACAGATTGAATGTGTTTCAAGATATTGCGTGTCTCCGGCTGATTGTTGCCGGTATCGATAACGACGACTCCTTGTGTCGTAACGACTACCATCGCATTGGCATCGTTGACCTTACCCACATAAACATGGACATCGTCGGCAAGCTTTCTGAACTCGGGCTTATCCGGCGTAATCGCGCCAACTCGAAGAGGCAGTAACAGGATGGAAGTCATAAGAAACAAACGAGACAGAATTTTTCTCATGACTTCACCTCAATGAATACGGAAAAATAGAACCTTCAATGCCTTAATTCCCTTTCACCGCGCGATACGCTGCCTCGATATTGTTGGGGAAGCGGTCTTTTCCCTCCCAGTCGGCGGTTTCCGGCATGCGGAGCTCTTTTTTGATCTGCTCCAAAGACTTTCCCTGGCGGACCATTTCACCCACTCGTTCCACAAGCAGACCGTAGTAACGTTCCATGTCGTCGAGTATCTTTATTGTACTCGGTACTCCGTGTCCGGGCACCACGATCTCGGGGTTTAGGCCTCGCATCATTTTAATAGCGTTCAACGTATCCGGGATACTGACAAACGGCCGAAGGTTGTTGAAGCGTTTGACAGCGAGAGATGCTGCCGAGAAAAGCACCCGCTCCTGGGGGAGCCAGATCGCTGTGTCCGCCTCGCTGTGAACATTTTTCAAATAGTGGAGATCCAGAGCCCGATCCCCCATATTAAGGGTCATCTTCTGCCGGTACTCGATATGCGGCGTGATCATGCGAAAGCCCTCAAAGGCCGCACGCATCTCCGGAGACTCAGCGATGAGTTTCTTCATGCGCTCCGGGTCGTAAGCTTTCCGCATCGACTCGCCGGCCCCCTCATGCGCGATGATGATCGCCGGCGGGGAAAAAACAAAATGGCCGGTCGTGTGATCGGCGTGGGGCTCGGTATTGATGAGGTAGCGAATAGGCTGCGAAGTGAGCTGCTTCACTGCCTTCATGACCGCAAGGGAATCCGGCGGATTGTTCCCGCTATCGATCAGCACGACTCCATCCTGGGTAAGGATGATACTGCAATTGGGATCGTTAAGCTTCGCCGCATAGACATAGATGCCGTCTTTGATCTTCTTAAACTGGGGGCCCAGATCCTGAGCCGATAGATGTGTGGCGAAAAGCAAAAGGAAAGAGACGAAAAGAAAAACAAAAGCCGATCTCATTTTCATAACACCCTCCTTAGACGTGTTAGACAGGGTTTTCACTCTTTACTTCAGCTCCCTTTCACTGCCTTGTAGGCCGCTTCGACGTTGGTCGGGAACCGCTCCTTGGTGGCCCAGTGGTCGTACTCGGGCATGCGCACTTCCTTTTTAATTTCATCCAGCGACTTGCCCTCCTTGACCATCTTGCCGACGCGCTCCAATAGCAGCGCGTAATATTTTTCCGTGTCTTCGAAGATTTTTACCGTGCCGGGGATTCCATGCCCGGGAATCACATGCTCCGGATTCAACCCCTTCAACATTTTCGCGGCGGCCAGAATATCGGGAATGGTAACGAAGGGACGAAGAATATTGAACTGGTTGACGACGATACCGGACGCCGAGAACAGCACGCGTTCCTTGGGCAGCCATACGGCGGTATCCGCCTCGCTGTGGACTCCCTTTAAGTACATCAGCTCGAAAGTTCTTTCTCCCACATTGAGCGTCATCTTCTGCCGGTACTCGATCTGCGGCGGGATAAACCGATAGCCTTCGAGCGCAGCACGCATCTCCGGCGACACGGCCGCCAGCTTTTGCAACCGCTGCGGGTCGTCACGTTCGCGACCCTTCATCGACTCGGTGGCGCCTTCGTGAGCGATGACGATGGCGGGGGGAGAGAAGACAAAATGGCCTGTCGTATGGTCGGGATGGGGTTCCGTATCGATGAGGAAGCGGACCGGCAGCGGGGTAAGCTTCTTGACAGCCTCCAAGATCGCGCGCGAGTCCGTCGGGTTGTGGCCGCTATCGATGAGCACGACGCCGTCTTGGGCCAGGACAATGCCGCAGTTGGAGTTGAGGTTCTTTCCCACGTAGACATAGATCCCCTCTTTAAGCTTCTTAATCTGAGGGCCAAGATCCTGTGCCGGCAGGGATGAGACAAAAAGCACAAGTGAAGCGACAAGAAGAAAAATGGGCGGTAGTCTGACTTTCATAACCTCCTCCTTTACACGTCTGGCCATTTACCGGTTTGCATTTCCATAAAGACGCTCAAAAAAACCCTCTCTTTCTAACTCATTCAGCAGTGTCGTGTCCACAAGATTTTCGACCGTCTTGCCTTTGAGTCCCGGCTTGGCTCCAAACTCCTCCAAGCCAAGCGCAATCGCCTCTGGCCTGGGAAAAGGCCGCTGGGGAATCGCCCCCTGCACGTACGTCCGGTACATAAAATCCAACAGCGTGGGGTCTCGCACACCCTGATGGCGGATATAGATACGGTCAGCGCGGCCGCGATCCCTCTTCGCCAGCGAAATCGCTTCGCACAGCGCTTTAAGAAAAGCCTTGATGCTCTCCCGATCGCCCAGCAGGCGCTGACGCGAAACGGCAAAGTCCACTCCGGCTCCGATAAAAAGCTTAAGGCTCTCATTGTCCGCAAGCACCCGGACCTTTCCAATATCGCCCCTTCTCTCAAGCTCGTAGAGATTGTCTTCGTTGCTCGTAGTGGCATCGATGCGGCCCGCTAATAGAGCTTTGAGACGCTCCACGCTGCGGCCGCCGATCGGCACCAGCGTGACGTCTTTGTCCGGGTTTAGTCCAAGGCGCAGCAGAGCCTGGCGGGTGATCCGATCCTGGCTGCTGCCTGGCTCTCCGGTTCCGACTTTTTTTCCTTTGAGATCCTCCGCCCGGGTGATATTGGGACGTGAAAGGAGTTTCAGAACGCTGTAGCCCGTGTTGGCGAAAAATGCCAGATCAGCGCCATCACCGATGGCGGAGACGATGTAGGGCGCCGTAGCGGCATAAATGTCACCTTCCCGTTTACCCAGCGCGCTCAGGAGATCGTCGCTTGAATTCAACTCCTTTAAGACAGCGCTCACTCCATATTTCGCGAACAGCCCCTCCTCTAGCGCGAGCCACAGAGGAAGCTTAGGCGGCCTCGCCGGGTAAGAGATAACGGTCAGGCTGTGGCTTTCCGCCCCGAAAGTTTGTGCCGGATTGAAGGCCCAAAGAAATATAAGAAGAGAGCAACACAAAAGGACTCGAGACTTAACTCTAATCCGGCAATATGCCCATTGGCGAGACAAGAGATCTCCCTCTCCCACAGCGTGGGAGAGGGATGGGGTGAGGGTATGCGGAAGCTCACCCACCCTCACCTTCGTCCTCTCCCTCCTAAGGAGGGCGAGGATGCTCGATTCAGGGTTGCAGGCGGTGTCAACACCCACAGAGATTGTTGGATCAGGGTTCATTGCCAGCCTAGATTGTCATTCTGGCCTGTCGGGAATCGGCCGCGGGATGGGATTTTTGTAGTCCGGGTGAAACGATATGTCCATCGCCTTGCCCTCCATAAACAGCTTCTCCACCTGCTGCGTCGCGGTTATATCTCTCAGCGGATTTCCCCGAATAATCACAAGGTCTGCCACCTTCCCCTTCTCCACGCTGCCGTAGTCTTTCTGCTTTCCCCACGCCTCGGCGACGTTGATGCTCACTGTTTGAATCGCCTGCAACGGACTCAGACCGGCTTCAGTCAGCATCTCCAACTCCACGTGCACCGCATAGCCGGGCACAACGTGATTGGGATCGGAGCCGGAATGAATCTTCCCGCCCGCGGAGGCGAATCGGCGCACAAAATCCTGTATCATCTGATATCCGGCCATGAGCTCCTTGCGCTTTTCCGGAGGGGCGGTCTCGTACTTGGCAAAAAAACTTTCGGTATCTTTGAGAATATACGACGGGAGGTAGCGCAGCCTTGGATCTTTGAGCAGCGCGAACTCCTCCTGCTTCATCTGCGGTGCGCGCGGTGAGATGCCGCGAAACCAGGTCGCCCAGGTCGGACTCCAATGAACGTTCTTTTCCACCATGACTTTGATGATCCGGTCGAACATCGCCGGCTCCATATGAATGTGCGCCTCGGCGGTATCGACCTGTCCCTTCATCCGCGCTATGTCGAGATCGGCCTTCTTCTTGGGATCTTGGATCGAAGTGTAAAGAACGGACCAGGAATGCTCCGTCGACTGGTAACCGTTATTCGCTGAAGTAAAGATATCCAGCGAGTGACCGAACACCGGGCGCCTAAGACGATGCGCCTCCTCCACGGCCGCCTTGGCGACCTGGGGCGTAAGGCGCTCGAACAACTTGAAACCGTCTACCCCCTTCTCCGCCAACATCCGCACCGCCTTCCTGGCCTCCTCCTCATTCTCGACGATGATACTGGTGCGCTGCCTTCGAAGATCGCCAACTCCCTCTGGAGGCGGCCCGTCGATGACGTTTCCCGCCGCCCAGACGCGCGGACCTCGGATGGTTCCGTTACGTACGCCTTCTCTTTGGGCGATGATCCAGTCCACGGGGTTGTTGGAAATGTTGGGGCAGGTCACGACGCCGTAATGGAGATAGATCTCGCCCATCCAGTCGCGGTAGTGGCAGTGGCCGTCGATCAGCCCCGCCAGGATTGTTTTTCCTTTGGCATCGATCACCTCCGCGCCTTCCGGCACCCGAATCTCGGCTCTTCTGCCGACTTCGGTGATGCGCCCGCCTTGGAAGACAACCACCGCGTCGTTGAGAGGCGGTCGACCGGTCCCGTCAATCAGGGTCCCTCCCAGGATGACAACCAGCCTTGTCTGCGCCCAAACCGGGGTGGAGATCAACAGGATCACAGCAACAAGCGACGCCCTCCTTTGTAGCTCAGCCCATCTCATAAGACCTCCTCTTATCTTTACCGTTTCTCCCCGCAAACTAGGGCATACTCGAAGCTTCCCTGCACATGGGTTTTATCCCCTTTTTTTTCGTAGCGGAAATATTTTTCTTCGAAGCGCTGCTTTAATTCCGGCGACTCATCCTGCATCCGCTCGGCGACCTCCAGCCAGTGCCTGCCCGTGGGAATACCATCCATTCCCTCCTGATCGACGGCAAAGCTATGAAGGTCGGCGCGGATAACATGAAAACCTGCCCGGGAAAGAAGGTCTTGGATATCCACGGCCGAATGGTAGTGAAAGTAATCTCCATGCGCGCTGCGCAGGATCTGGTTGATCAGATCATGGATCGCCTCATCCAGAGAATCTTCCGCCGCTGCCACCACAGGATCTAAAATGGCAAAGCGGCCTCCGGGCTTCAGCACGCGGTGCGCCTCACGCATCATTAAAGGGGGATTTCCGAAATGGTGCAGGGCAAAAACGGTGAAGATCCGGTCAAAAGATCCCGCACGAAAAGGAAAGGCCTCGGCGCTGCCGGCAGTGGAAAGAAAACCGCGGATCGGTTCTTTCTCTTTTTGTTCCTTGGCCACACGGAGCATGGCCACTGCCTCATCCAGTCCGACGATCTTCCCTCCCTTGAGATGCTGCGCCACCGGACGGGCGAAGCGCCCCGTTCCCGTCGCTAGATCGAGCACACGTTCATTGCCCTGAAACTCCAGGGACTCGACCAGCCTGGGAACCAACTGCATACGGATATCCGATTTTGCGGCCTTGCGGTCATACTCCAAGGCATGGGAATAGTCGTGAAAGCGGGACCTCTTCTGTTCCATCGAACCTGAAACCACCTGCTGGCCAAAGCTATCCCAAAGACCCATTCCCTTCAAGGTGTTTAAGTCAGCTTCCCTGGGGTATCTCTACACCAGGACGCGGACACGAGACGTATAGATTAGACGTGAAAAAACCCTTAGCGGGAATGACTCTGGGCTGGGATTTACTTAAAGGAGAATTTCAATTTAATTCTAGCACCATCCTGGCCTGCTAGAAACTCTCCCTCGGCTAGCAAAAACCATTTCGGTGTTCTTTTGCCCAACTCACTTAAAAACTCCTTGTCCCATGGCGAAACGAATTACTCCGACCTGACATCACTCCTGTGCGCCCACTCCAAGACTCAACCAAAAGCCTTCTCGTCTATGGCCAAAACATTTGATTTTGATGTAGAGAGAAACCCTCTAAGGATGTGTGATATGGAGCTCTCCTAAAAAGAAGAATCAGAATTCCACATGAAATCGGAAACCGGGGACCCATACGGGACCTCGATCTCGGTTGTACCCCGGATTGGTAATGTGCTGAAGATCGAGAGCGGCAAACACACCACGCCAGATATGCATATTATAGTAAGCCTCAACTATGTACTCGCGGCCAGGATGCGGAAGCTTTCCATCTCCGACGAGGAGGCCAAGCCCACCGGCATTGAGATAGGCCTGATGCTTGCTTGAGATGCCGTTGATCACGCCGGCAATGGCGACAGTATCGTCCGGCCTGCCCCACTGCTTGCCGGACAGCGAGAGCCCTGCCGCTATGGTCCTGTCGATGTCGGTGAACTCATACGGTTCAACATCGCCACTGGCGAGCCCCGCGCGAGCGAAGAGGCCAAGGTCCGGCGAGACCTGCTGCTCGACGTTGAGGCTAATCCCGCTGCGACTGGTATAGCGGCGGACGGCCGCGACGTCGGCGGGTCCTCCGGTCAATGCAGCCAACCGAAGCGCATCGTCGTAGCGGCCCATCCGAGCACGGCTCAGGAATCCAGTGAGGGCGAGTTTGCCAGGTTGTCCCCAGAGATCATGACGCCTCTCGATTTCGAGAACCAACTGAAACTGACGGAGCCGAGGGTCCAAATCCGTACCGTTCGGGACAATCGAGAGATCAAAGGCGCCGGCACGTAACGTCCAGCGGTCCTGGTACCATTCGACAGCTGTCCCGTAGGTATAAGCCCAGGCGTCCGCGGCGTAGTCGAAGGTCCCGGTGTCGACGAGCGACCAATTCAGAAAGTCACTCCGGGGATCGTGCGCATATCTGTTCGTATCGAAGATGTCCGTGACTGCGAACTTCCCGAGCGTGATAACCAGCCGGTTGGCCGACTGGGATCCCCCAAACTGGTTGGGACGAGGCTCCACCTTCTCGGTTTCACCCTCGAGGCCAATCGTCTGTCTGATGAACATTCGTGGCAGCCGTGTGTAAGGATAATTGGCTCCGAATCTATAGGCTTCACCGCTCGGAAAGCCGGCGACGCCGAACGTCCGGCTGAGCCCGAAACCTTGATCGATCTCCGGATTGAGCCAGAGCTCGGCGCCTTGCCAGGGCCGCAAGCCCGCATATAGCGTCGCATCCCAGGTCTCGCGTCCGGATTTTGAAATGAGACTGTTCGGGCCGCGATAAGGTGCTCGAAATCGAGGGGCGTATTGATTGACGTAGGTGGTTTGTCCGTGAATGCTCCAGTTGTCCGGTTTCGTTTCGATCGGCTCCATTGTGACGCCATTCCATTTCGCGGCATCGCTGCCGAACCTGTAGTTCAAGCCCAGCCGGACTTCATGTAGGGCGAGATCGGAATCGAACCGCTGCGCTCCTGCCGGAAACGTCACGCTGGTGGTAGCGAAATCGGTGAATAGATACTCGAACTTCCCTGTCCAGTTCGGCGCAAACGGGACCTCGACGCCGGCCCCAACCGTCCAACCGGTTCGCCACCGCCTCGACGATTCGGCCGTACCTGGAACCGCGGTGCTGCCGAGCGGGGTGCCGACAAGCTGCGTCCGCGTGAATTGGTCGTAGGTCCAGGCGAGCCCGCCCGTTCCATAGACCAGCCAATTGTGGAATGCGTAGCCGATGCGGCCGCGCACTGTGCCGGAATACTCCACTATCTCGCTGTAGCTCGCTTGGCCGATCGATGCCGAGGAAATCGTCTGAGTGCCCCTAATGGAATTCGGAAACGACACGTCGCCCTCGACGCCAAACACGAGGTGCGACGGGAGCATATAGTTGTAGCCGGCCTGTAATCCGCCGAAGAAGCTTCCGGTCCCTTTGGAGAAACTGAACCCCTTGTAGAAATCGAGCGAGCCGGTCAAGCTCGGGTTTGTCGCCCCCGCCTGCCTGGCCAACCATTTGGAGGACCCGGTGGCGTAGCCCACATGGGCGCCAACGTAGGGGCCTGTCCAATCGTAATCGGCAATTGTCGGCCCCTTAACCGGTACGGCGACGGCAAGGTCGGCTCCGTTGGTAGGATCGACGACTGTTCCAACTGACGGAGGCGCTTCACTTGGATCGGCAGGTAGCACTTGGGGAGCCGCTGGGAGGTGCCACAAAAAGAGAGCGAAAAACAAAGAACGAAGCCGCATGATACGCCTCTTTCCCACAGAGACTGTTCTAATTAATCACCGCTTCCATCGAGAGACCGGCACCGGCTAGACTCCCCACTGCAGCCGGAACGGGTGGCAGGGTCAGACTTTCGAATCTAGACAATCTTTTACGCTGTATCGAATTGGACAACGCTTGAGTTTCATCCTATCTCCTTGCCATCTCTTCAATAGTTTTCCATGCTCCTCGCTCACCGGCATGATTGAAAGGCGCGGCAAGCGTACAAGGTTCCGTCCGATCTCAAGCACCTGATCGGCCAAACCTATCCCATAAGACCCATTCCCTTCAAGGTGTTTGAGTCAGCTTCTCCAGGGACCCCTGGCGTATCTCTACACCAGGACGCGGACACGAGACGTATAGATTAGACGTGAAAAAACCCTTAGCGGAAATGATTCTAGTCTAGGATTCAGTTGAAGGAGAATTCAATCTAATCCTACCGCTATACACTGATAGGCACATCGGCTGAGCTTTCCCGGAAGCTTTCTTATCAAATCCCAAATAGAGCCCCAGCATGTTTCTGGAATAGCAAAAACATACTGCCTATGGGGCAAGGGGAAATGAATCTTTTCGGTGATCCAGTCCCCAAATGTCAACACCCTTTTCTGGTGACATGACGGGCAGAAGTAAGGTCGTTGCCCTTGCAGGAGAAAGCTAGAAGGACCTCATGTTGGCAGCCCCTATACTTGATCCGGGCAACGCCTTTATTCTGACGCGATGAACCCCTCCTCCATCATCATCTGGGTGAGATCGCGGGCACGCTTGATGATGTGCGATGCCTGTTCGAATTCCTGTTTGGCGGAGAGTGTCTTGCGCGCAACGCCCTGTTCGATTGCCTTCATTGCGACCGCAGTCGCTTCGCGCGGGAACGCTTCCCAATCGTCCATCGTCGGCGTAATGTACTCCGGCGTTAATCCTTTCTCCGCTGCCCTGTCTGCGAGCGCGTTTGCTGCTGCAATGCACATTTCATCGGTGATTGTGCGTGCATGCACATCAAGTGTGCCACGGAAGATTGCCGGGAAGCCCATTGAATTGTTGACCTGATTCGGGAAATCGGAGCGACCAGTCGCGATGACCGCCGCGCCCGCTTCCTTTGCATCCCAAGGCCACATTTCGGGGATCGGGTTCGCGAGGAGAAAGATGATCGCATCCTTTGCCATCGCGCGCACCCATTCCGTTTTGATCACGTCCGGTCCTGACGCCGAAAGTGCGATGCAGACGTCGGCACCCTTGAGCGCTTCGGCAATTCCGCCGGTCCGTTGTTCCGCGTTTGTGATCTGGCACAATTTCCACTTGTCCACGAATTCGGTCTTGCGTGCCTGAATGTCAGTGCGCCCTTTATGCAGAATGCCTTTCGAGTCTACGATCGTGCAGAGCGCCGGCATCGCGCCGCAGGCAAAGATCAAGCGTGTGCACGCGACGTTCGCCGCGCCCAATCCAATGAACGCAATCCGCACGTCACTCATTTTTTTGCGGACGATTTTCAACGCGTTGATCAATGCCGCGAGCGTAACAGTTGCGGTTCCCTGCTGATCGTCGTGCCAGATGGGAATCTCACATTCCGCACGCAGCGTGTCCAGAATGCGGAAGCATTTCGGCTGGGACAGGTCTTCGAGATTCACGCCACCCCATCCGGGTTGCAAAATTTTCACGGTATTGATGATGACATCGGGATCTTTGGAATCAATCATGATCGGAAGCGCATCTACACCGCCGAGAAATTTGTAAAGCATGGCTTTGCCTTCCATCACTGGCAGCCCGGCTTTCGGTCCGATGTCGCCGAGACCCAGCACGCGCGTGCCATCACTCACGACCGCGACAGTGTTCCATTTGTTGGTGTACTGATAGACCAACTCGGGATCTTTCGCGATCGCTTTGCACGGCTCAGCAACCCCCGGCGTGTACCAGATGGAAAAGTCATTGACATCGCGCACACGGCATTTCAGTACCGTTTCGATCTTGCCGCGGTAAAAAGGATGCAACCTCATTGCATCCACTGCGGGTTGTTTTGCCTTAGCGAGAAGTTCTTCTTTCGTCGGTGGGCGTTCTTTGGTAATCATAATAACCTCCTGATTTAAGTTTCAGAGTTACGTAGCGCGATGTTTCAATAGTTGTAGAATCCCACCAGCGGACTACCGCACAATTCGACTACACAGCTAGATATCCATCTGTCTACACCTCAGAACGGCCAGCCGTCAAGGGTCAAAGATCACGGAAATCCCAGATTTCTGTCCTGGCCACCATCAGATTTTTACTTTAGGATTGGACTGAACGACGCTTAAGTTTCATCCTATCTCCTTGCCATCTCTTCAATAGTTTTCCACTGCTCTTCGCTGACCGGCATCACCGAGAGACGCGGCAGGCGCACCAGATCAAACGGACAACCGAGTCAGGCTGTTATTATTTGCTTTTCGAATTCACCGCGCTGACCGAGTGAGGCAAATATAAAATATCCGACGCCTGACACTCTTCTTTCGCTTACTCATGTCAGGGGTCAGCTACGGTTCCAGCCGTTGTAGCCAATAGCCTGGCCGCCGGTGGTGATGCGCAAATGCGACGACCCAGAGATGCTCGCCGTGTTCGATGAAGACGATTGAATACGGGAACCGTTTAACAAGAATTCGCCGGGCCCCAATGGACGCGGGAACGTTGACCATTGGTGAGGCCGCAAGTGGCGCCTTGAGAAGGCGCTCCATCGCCTCGTCAATTGCGCTTCGGAACTCCTGACCAAGGCCGGGGCGCTGAGTCTCGTACCACTGCTGCGCCGCGATCAGTTCGTCCTCCGCTACGTCGAGGACGATGACGCGATGGCTCATTCTCCACGACGCCCAAGGTGCTTACGAACCTCGGGCCAGGGTCGGCCCTTCGCCTCGCCAGACCTCACGCGCTCGACACGTCGCTGAATCTCGGCTGCCCACGCGGCCTCGACCTCGTCCTCAGGCTCCCCGTCCAGGCTGGCGAGTAGCGCGGCGGCGAGCTCCGCCCGCTCGGCTGTGGAGAGTCGCATAGCGTTATTCAGAATATCGTCTGCCATCTTGCTCATAGCGTAATGATATCGCCCTCTGCGATCGTTGTCTAGGTCGGCGTCGAAGAGGTCAACGGTGCTCCGTTTAAAGCTGGCCGGCAATTGAGTTGCATCCTATCCTACCACCCCGCCATCTCCTCGATGATCTTCCACTGCTCTTCGCTGACCGGCATCACCGAGAGACGCGGCAGGCGCACCAGATCAAACTTCCCTAGCTTGGGATTGGCCTTCATCTCCGCGAGCGTCACCGGTCGGGGGAGGACCGTGTGCGGCTCAATCTCCACCACCTGCAGTTTGGGATCCTTCTTTCCCGGGTCGGGATAGGCCGCGCTCAGGGCGTGAGCGATCCCCACCACCGCCTTTTCATCTCCGGTGTGATAGATGAGAACCCAGTCTCCTTTTTTGATTCCCGACAGGTGCTTCAAGGCGAGATTGTTCTTGACCCCGTCCCAAACCGTGCGTTTGTCCTTCTGCAGTTGTTGAAACGAGTAAGCTGTGGGTTCTGTTTTAAACAGCCATCGATTCGCCATAGCCATCCCTCCCAGTCGCCTTATAAAACAGCAGCTCCCCTCAATACAACCTCGATTTGGAAAGCTTGACTCTAAGAGCCTTTCCGCAGTATGCAACGACTTGCGATGGAAATGAAGAACTACCGGTGCGCGCTGTTCGAGCTATTTGTGTGGCTGTCGATAATCTTCCCGTCGGGGCTTTTGGCGGCAGACCGGATCCGGGTCGCTTACTCCGCGCTTAACGCGAGTCAGTCGTATCTATGGGTGGCCAAGGAAGTGGGGTTGTACACCAAGCACGGCCTTGAGGTGGACCTGCTCTACATCAATAGCGGCTCCATGAACATCGCCGCGTTGGTAGGAGGCAGCATTCAGATCGCCGGCGGCGGGCCGGTCTCCATAGAGGCGCGGCTGCGGGGCATTAAGTTGTTGATCCTCGCCAATCCCCTGCCCTTCCTGGCCACGAACCTAATAACGCACCCCGAGATGAAAGCGGTTTCGGACTTAAAAGGCAAGGTAGGTGGGATTTCACGCTTTGGCTCGTCCACGGATCAAGGCTTCCGCTACCTCTTCCGCAAGGCCGGCCTCAGCGTCGAAAAGGATTTAAAGCTTCTACAACTGGGGGGCGACGCCAGCCGATTGGCGGCCCTTCAAGTAAACAAAGTACAGTACACCTTTCTTGGGGCGGCAGCCACTGAGCAGGCCAGAGCGATCGGCTTGCGGGTGCTGGCGACGGCCCAACAAATGGGGATCCCTTTCCCGTGGACTTCGGTGGTTGTGGACGAGGCTTGGCTTGGAGCCAATCGAGAGATGGCTTACCGATACGTAAAGGCTCTCACGGAAGCGATCTGGTTTATGAAGCGAAACCGGACAGAGAGCGAACGCATCATCGCCAAATACATGAGACTCAATGACCCAAGACTCGTCACCATGGAATATGACTTCAACACCGCTCTTTTCCCCGACCTTCCTGCTCCAACTCTCGATGGGGTGCGTCTGATCCTGGAAAACTTCGGTGGCGAGAACCCTGAGGCTGGACGGCGAGATCCACGGGAATTCGTCGATAGCTCGATCATCGATCGCCTCAAACGCGAGCAGTTCGTCGAAGGGCTCAAACAATAAAGGAGAGTGTTATGCCACAATTCAAAGAGTTCAAAAAAGTTTTGCCCGCCGCAAACATGCCGATGCACGCTGACACGAGCATCGACGAGGAGACCTATCGTAAGCACCTGCGCTGGCTCATGACCTTCGATATCGGCGGCCTGGTGATCAGTGGCCATGCAGGCGAACTCGAGTCACTAACCCCCAAGGAGAAAATCCGCGTCGCTGAGATCGCGCGCTCCGAGATTTCGAGCCACCTGCCGATGGTTGTCGGCTGCACCGGCCTCAGCACCCGCGAGCTGGTCGACTGTGCCCGCGACGCAAAAGCTGCTGGCGCCGATGGGCTCCTTGTAATGCCTATACCGCATTTCGCCTTCGGGGCGGTGGATCGCCCAGACCTGATCGTGCCCTGCTTTGAGGCGCTTGCCGAGGCGGTAGACCTACCGATGATCGTCTTCCGCTATGGCGCGAGGACTGGTCTCATGTATTCCGTGGAAGTCCTGCTAAAGATCGCCGAGAGGGTCCCGCAGGTCGTAGCGATCAAAGATTCTTCCTTCGAGTACGAATCGGCTTGGGTCGCCTTCCAGAACTTCCCGCGCAAGATCAACTTTCTACCCGCCCACGGCTCGCTCTTCCTGATCCGCTTCGCGACGTCGGATGGCGCAGTGAGCTCATTTTCCAACGTCGCCCCCGAATTTATCACCAAGCTATTTGAGCTTGCTCATTCCGGCCAGATGGAGGAAGCAACCAAGCTTTTCAACAAGATCAGGCCGCTCTCGGACGCGATCTATCACAAGCAGCCGCTCATGCAGCACTGGGTGGTCGAGAAGGAGGCGCTGGTGGCTCGTGGCCGTTTCCCCAGGGCAGTTGTGCGGCCACCCTTCCAGCCGCTCCGGCCGGAGCATATCGAGGGAATCCGGCAGGCAGTCGCGGCAGCCGGCCTGGCTCCTCTGGCGTAGTGGAAGCAAGGGCGGTCGCCTGCGAGCAACGAAATGAGACATAACCACCGACCAAAACTGCAGGGACTTATGCACTCCAGTGGTTTTTAAGGGAGGACTATATGGCGACGCATCTTTTCCAACCGCTTCACGGATCCGAAAATTCAACCATAGTCTCTTTGAAAAGAGGGGACTCCATTGGCCTTACGCGCCGCGATGTGTTGCGTTACGCTGGTCGAGCTGCCATTGGGCTTGCGGTCGGCTCTATCGTTGGCATGAAGGGGCGCCCATCATCGGCTGCTGTTGCCAGCAAGGTATCCGTTGCTTACCTCCGCGCTGGCTATACCTGTGAGGGTACCCTCTTCGCGGCCCAGGCACAGGGCTACTTCCGTGACGAAGGGCTAGATCTCACTGTAATTGCGGTATCGAGTGGATCGGAGGCTTCAGCGGAAATGATGAAAGGCAACATTGATGCAATGCAGGATCCTGCCTGGACGCTTATCTCCCCACTCCTACCCAAAGGGATGAACGTTGGCGACATGGTCGCAACCGCTGGGCTCCAACGCGGATCGATGGGCATCGTCGTCGCGGCCGATTCTCCGCTACGCAGCGTATCCGACCTCCGGGGACTGAAGGTTTCAGCAGGAGACCGCTGGCGCTTCATGTTTGGCCAGCCGCTCAGCACCGCTGGTCTCGACCCAAAGAAGGATATCGACTGGCAGCCAGCGCTACCGCCAGCAAAGGTGGCTGAAGCAATAAAGACAGGTCAGGTCGCAGCAGCCATGGTGCATCAGCCGTATGCTGCGGTCATTGAGTCATTGGGCGTTGGCCGTATCTTGATCGCGCAAAACACACCGCCGCACCAAGACGACTACTGCTGCTCGGTCATTATCCCGGGTGAGTTAGTGCGTTCGGATCGGAAGAAGGCGGCGGCGATCACACGTGCTCTAATGCGTGGTAGCGCATGGATTCAAGCCCACCCAAGCGAGAGCGCTCAGCTCCTAATTGATGTAAAGCATGCAACCGCGCCGCTCGCGGACAACCAACGCGCTATGGCAGCACTCGATTTCTTTCCCTCGGTCGAGGTAACCCGACGCAATACCCTCGACATCCTTCAGCGCTTCAAACGTCTTGGCCTCCTCGAATCAACGACGGACGAAGAGGCTCTCCTTGAGCGGATATTTGTTCCTGTAACCGGCGAAATCTAGACACCCATCACGAGTGCTCCACAATTTAGGGCAGAAAAGGAGACGCCTGATAAATACCAGTAAGACCGGCGAGATGATGATCTTGGTCTAAGTCGCTCCCTATCGCCTCCTTCCGCTTCGCCATCCTCCGAGTTTTACTAATCAGGACATTCCCAAAAAATTGCAGTCGCGTATGGAACGTGATAAGAGGGATGCGATGTCCTCCTTCAGCGATTTCTGCGCCGATTTTTTTAAGAGGCACTTCGAGCTTCACCCCACAGAGGCGATCCACTACGGCGTCGAGGGCTACGATCACCTGCTCAACGACTACAGCGACGAGACCTACCGTGACGAAAAGGCCTTCGTCGAAGAGTCTCTGAAGCGGCTGCGGCAAATCTCGATAAAAGAACTCACCCAAGACGAAAGGATCGACTACGCCCTATTAGAAGGTCGCCTCACGATCGAGAACTACGAGTTCCGTAAGGAAGATTACCGTTTGAAGTGGCCCGAACTCTGCCTTCCCGTTCAGCACATTTACATCCTCACCGTCCGCCCGACAAAAGATCCCATGGGAAACCTCATGAGCAGGCTGGAGCGTTCCCCGACGGTCATCAAGCAGGGGATCGAGAATCTCAGTCGTTCCGAGGCCAACCCACCGCGCCTCTGGACCGAGATGGCGATCGAAGCGGCCAAGGGAGGAATCACCTTCCTGGACAATCTCCCGAACCACCCCAGGGTTCGAGAGACCTTGAAGGATCCGCCGCGTTTTAAAGAACTGATCGAGAAAACTAAAGAGGTAATAGATCATTTCCGAGAGTTCTTGGCACGTGACCTGCTTCCCCGCAGTCGCGGTTCCTATGCCGTCGGAGAGGAACATTATCACCTGCTGCTTAAAAAGCGCCACTTCTTGAACCACGACGCCCAGGGCCTACTGGCCCTGGGGGAAAGCCTGTTCGACAAAACCAAAAAGGAGCTGGCGGCGCTCACGGAGGAGATCGCCCCCGGCAAAAGCATCGAGGAGCTGGCCTTAAAGATCCAGGAGAACCACCCCTCGGCAGATAGTCTTCTCCCGGCCTATCAAAAGGCGATGGAGGCGTCGCGGAAATTTGTCAGCGAAAAAAAACTGGTCTCCTTTCCTCCGCGCGAAGCTCTCCGTGTCGTCTTCACGCCAGAGTTCCAGCGCCACGAAATCCCTTTTGCCGCCTACCTGTCGCCTTCGCCTAAAGATCCCGAGCAGATGGGCTATTATTACGTCACGCCAGTAACAGACGATGATCTTCTGAGAGAGCACAACTGGACCGGACTGGAAAACACCTCTGTCCACGAGAGCTATCCCGGCCACCACCTCCAGTTTACTGTCGCCAACTCGATCCCTCAGGCCTGCACTCTGCCCAGGCTGATGAACGAGTCGTCCGTCTTCTATGAAGGCTGGGCCCTGTACTGCGAGCAACTCATGCAGGAGCAGGAATTTCTTAACACCAGAGAGCACCGCTTCGTGATGCTCAAGGACCGGCTGTGGCGGGCGCTCAGGATCATCATCGATATCAAAACCCAAGCAGGCAAGCTGTCTTATGACCAGGCGGCGGATCTCATGGTGCGCGAGCTTCATTTCCCGCGCGCTCAGGCCAAGGCGGATCTCAACTGGTACAGCCAATCCCCCTCGATCCCTATGGGCTACGCGCTCGGCTGGTCTATCATCAACCGGTTGCGGGAGCAGGAAAGAGAAAGACTTGGCTCCAAGTTCGATCTCCGCGAATTCCACGACCGGCTGCTAAGTGCTGGCAGCATCTCCCTGCCGTTAGTTGAAAAACGGCATTTTTCAGAATAAATGATGAGTTTTGAATGTTGAATTATGAATTCAAAACTAAACACTCAAAATTCAAAATTGGCGCGAAGCGGCCCCTTGTTGGGCGCGCACATGTCGATCGCTGGCGGGGTCGATAAAGCCCTCTTAGAGGGGAAAAAAGTCGACTGCGATGTGATCCAGATATTCACCAAATCCTCGCGCCAGTGGGCCGCGCCGCCTTACGGCAAGGAAGAAATCCAGAATTTCCTCACCAAGCAAAAAGAGACAGGCATCGTCACGGTGATCGCTCACGATTCTTACCTGCTCAATCTCGGCTCTCCGGACGAAAACCTAAGAAAGCGATCCGTCGGGGGCTTCATCGACGAGATGGAACGTTGCGAGACCTTATCCATTCCCTATCTGGTCGCCCATCCCGGCGCCCATGTAGGCTCGGGCGAGGAGGAAGGGATCAAGACTATTGCGCGCTCGTTGGATGATATCCACAAGGCCTGCGCGAAGTACAACGTCAAAATCGCCCTGGAGATTACCGCCGGGCAGGGGAGCAACCTCGGCTACCGCTTCGAGCAGATCCGGAGCATGATCGACGCGACGAAAGAAAGCGATCGCCTCAGGGTCTGTTTCGACACCGAGCATGCCTTCGCCGCCGGCTACGATATCCGCACCAAAGAAGGCTACGAGCAAACCTTCGGGGAATTCGATGAGAAGATCGGCCTGAAACTTTTGGCCGCCTTTCATCTCAATGACTCAAAAAAAGAGTTTCACTCCAGGGTGGACCGCCACGAGCACATCGGCAAAGGGCACATCGGCGTGGAGGCCTTTCGGCTGCTGATGAACGATCAGCGCTTCTGGGGGATTCCCATGTGCCTGGAGACCCCCAAGGGGCCGGATCTCAAAGAAGACAGAGAGAACCTAGCTACGCTAAGAAGTCTCATAGGAAAGTAAATAGAACCCGACCTTTTGGTCGATAGTTTCGACTATTTTGACGGATCTCCTCTCCTTTTCACTCCGACAGGCTAAAGAATCTATCGGAAAATCCAGCTTTTTCCTCACGCCAAGGTCTGGCACAAGGCTTGCTCTATTGTGAGTTCAGATCGTCCCTTTAAGGCATAGGGTTTTACTCGTGAGGTTACTCGAAATTGTTCAGGTAAGCCTGACTTAACCCTCTAACCGGTCCAACCAAAGGAGGTTGCGGTGAAAAAATTAATGTTGGCGTTAGTGATGATGATGGCTCTGGGTCAATGGGGGTGTAGCGGTGCATTCTGGGGAGGAACGGCCACAGGGGCGCTAGGGGCTGGAGCAGCTTACGAATATAACGCCTATCGCCAGATGCAGAAGCTAGAGGAGGATTATAAAGCCGAAAGAATATCCCGCAAAGAATACGAGGCCCGTAAGAAACAGATAGAGGCAGGATCCATCCTGTACTAGGAGGTGTATGATGAATCCAATCAATCGTGCGGCAGCGCGTTTAGCTCTGGCCTTGGCGCTGACGGCAAGCGCAGGTTGCGGCGACAACATTGCGTTGATCGGGCGACCTACACTGCCAGGCCCGGCCAGCGCGCTAAGCCAGGACGAGCTCGTAGCTGAGGTGGAGCGGCTGGATACTTCGTCTAGGGAGATTCATTTACGACCGAATAATAGTCGCACTAGAGTGGTAGGTTATAACGCCGACACCCGGGTTATTTATCTTGGGCGTGAATATCCGGTCAGCCAATTAGAGACCGGGGACGTCGTGGCCATGCAACTGAAGCAGGACTCTCGTGGTAACTCCTACACGGATCTAATCCGCGTCCAAGAAAGCATTCGGGATCGGGATCAAAGGCGGGGCGATACTGCCAGACCCGGAACCGGAATTCAAACGGTGGATGGGAGGGTGGAGCAGGTAGACTTCCAGCGCAGTTCCTTCGGAATGCGCGGTCAATCCAGAGAGAGAGTCCTGGTTTCTCTCCCCTACAATGCTCGGAGATCGGATGTCGATCATTTCCGGGCGCTTCGGGTTGGCGATTACGTCAGGGTCGAGGGGCGATTCCTCGATCGGGAACGCTTCGAGTTGGAGACTTTTCTCCGAGACAATCGGTAGCAGCTTTACCCGTGGCATTGAGCTGATCATCGAGAAGCTATGATGTTCCCTCAGACTATAGCGATTTTGCTCCTCGCCGGATTGATAACTGGCTGCGTGGTGGAGAGTGCTTCACGGCCTGGCCGCGCGCCGCAGCAGGAGGCACGCCGCCCTTCGACCAGCCGACAAATAGATCCAAGGCAGGCGGAGAGATTGCAGCGGGTCATGGTGCCGCTGCTTCGAGCGACGAATAGCCCTCGCCGCTTAAGCGAGATACGAGTCAGTATTGTCGCCGATCCAGACATCAATGCTGCCAGCGGGGGAGGCGGCGAGTTTTATGTAACGACCGGACTTCTTGAGAAGGCCAACGATGAGCACTTAAGAGGGGTGCTGGCACACGAGATTGCCCACGATGATCTTGGGCATTCGGCCAGCGCGCAGGTTTTGGGTACTGGGCTTAACCTGGGGGTAATTCTGCTCGAGCAGCTCATACCTGGCAGCAGCGCGATCACCCCGATCGCCGGCACGCTCATTGCGCGTGGCTACAGTCGCTCAGAGGAGTACGAAGCCGACCGCCACGGTGTCGAGATCTTGCGCCGGGCCGGGTACTCCAAGCAGGTAATGATCAATGCGCTTGAATGGGTGATGCGGACCTCAGAAAATGGAGATGGCGGTGGGGGGTTCTTGTCCACGCACCCGGCAACAGGGGATAGAATCGACACTTTGCGGAAATTGGTATAGATGGCGCCGTTGTTCGTGTTCGTGACTCGTGGTCGTGAACGAGCATGATAAACGCAGCGGATAAAAAAAGATTTCTAATGAAAGGTATGGAGGTGTTTATGGTACGGACGTTCAAAATGTTGGCAGTTACGTTGGCAGTTTTGTTCTTCATGACCGGCTGCCAAGCTCTGACAGGTGAAACCTTAGGGCAGAACATCGATGATGGAACTCTTACGTCGTACGTGAAGACCAAGCTTGCATCGGATAAGCTTATTACTCTGACACGTGTGGGAGTTGAGACCAACAATGGGATTGTTTATCTCACCGGCGAAGTCGAGACCGCTGAGCAGAAGTCCCGAATTGGATCTCTTGCGTCTGAGGTGAAGGGCGTCAAAAAAGTAGTCAATAACCTTCAAGTCCTGAAGCGTTAGAGGCAGACTGCATCATCATGAGCGTAAAATAGCTAGATAAGGAGCCAAAAGATGCTTTGGACTATATTTGTGATTCTCTTGATTATGTGGGCACTTGGATTGGTCACTTCGTACACGCTTGGTGGGTTCGTCCATATCCTATTGGTCATTGCCCTGATAGTGCTAGTGGTCAATCTTATTCAGGGACGGAGACCCTGGTAGCCGGTTCGGCTTTAAAAAAGAAAGGAAGGAGTCCTATGCGTATCAATCCGATAATACTTGTTGGTGTGGCTCTAATCGTCCTCGCGGTAGTGGCCTTTGCCTACCAAGGCATCACCTACACAACCCGCGAGAAGGTTATCGATCTTGGGCCGCTCCAGGCCACGGTTGACACCAAGAAGACCATCCCGCTCTCACCCCTGTTAGGCGGATTGGCGCTTGCAGGTGGAATCGTCTTGGTCGTAGTTGGAGCCAAGAAGTCGTAGCTCGACTGGGTTGCACATCATGTGCCATGTTGTGGAATAACCCTTGGATCAATTTACCATAAGTTGGACAGGAGGTGATCGACGTGACGAATTTGCTTTGGACTGTAGTGATCGCACTCGTCGCGGCTTGGGTGGCAGTGCAGATCATGAGGGGACGAATCTGACCGCCGGCGGGCCCGTTTAATTAAAAAAGTCTGACGGCTTTCCCCCGGCTTGTTTCACTAAGAGACAGGCACGGGACAACACACCAGAGCGTGATTTCCAAAAGGAGGTGCCCGATGTATTTTAGCCGTTTTCTTCTCGTTGCTATATTCCTGACAATAGTTCCCGTTTTTTCCGCCAGGGCGCAGGTTGACCGTAAGCCGGCGGGGGAAACTCGAATACTTGAGCTGGTTGACCAGCTTAAGGATGTGATTCAAAAGGCGGAGAAGAGTCGCACTTCGGACCCCGGGCTGATTCAGCAACTGCGCGATCTCGTGCGGCGCTACGATTGGCCGTGGCGAGTGGCACTTTTATACGACGATTTTCGTGATGGTAATTACACGGCTAATTCGTCTTGGATTGTTGACAAGGGTGACTTTCGGGTGACGCGCGGTTTCGGGCTTAGGAGCGTTTTTACCCAGCCAGTAACACCAACGCGCGGCCCGTCTCAAAGGAGAAGCGAAAGATCCGCTATAGAGATTATCGGCGGGATGATAGATGAGATATCGGGACGGGGAGAGAAGGAGACAGAACGGAGAGAACTTGCTCCCAATCCTCCGCTACCATCTGCGGCCGAGATCTATACGGCACTCCGTATCAGCAACCCCTTTGCCGTGAAGCTTCAGATGACTTCCAGAGGCAACCCTGAGGAGAGCAGCCGCCTTGAGTTTGGTCCCTATCAGGGTAGGGAGCGTAACCGGGGCTATCGGCTTGTCTATATTCCCGGGAAAAAGCCGGTCTTTGCGTTGTTGCGGATCTCGCCGGGGCGCTCATCGGTTATCGAGGTCTATGACCAATCAGTGAATTTGGAAGACGGGCGCTCTCACGGCCTCGAATGGCGCCGTGGCACAGACGGCGAAATGGTAGTGCTGCTGATGGAACAAAGCATTAACGCTTACCTTAAAGGCGACTCGGTCGGAACAACCGCGATGGCGGAATCTTTTCTCGCGGCGCTGTCCGAATAAAGACGCCGGCCACGCATTTGCCCTATCCAGGCCCCGTCTAATCCGACCTTTCGGTCGAGCATTTCGACTATATCGACGAACCTTCTCTCCTTTTCACCCTGACAGGCTAAAGAAACTATCGGAAAGGCTAGCCCTTTCCTCACGACAAGGCCTGGCACAAGGCTTGCGTATAAATATAGTGTCAGCAAATAAACCCTAAAGGAGGAAAAAGTCATGAAGAGATTAGTAGGATTGATGGTCACGGCAGTGGGATTCTTGGCGCTGTCTGGTGTGGCCATAGCTCAACAGCAAGCAGGTCCAGAGCCGGTAGTCCTTGGAACAGCCGGCAATTTCGTGATTCTAACAAAAACAGGAATCTCAACCACTGGAACCACCTCAATTGTTGGAGGTATTGGAGTGAGTCCAATCGACAGCACTGCCATCACTGGATTTGGGTTAGTACTGGATCCCTCGGAGGAATTTGCGACATCATCTCTAGTGACCGGGAAAGTATATGCAGCCGACTATGCGCCTCCAACTCCTGATAACCTGACTACGGCTGTAAGCGACATGGAAACTGCGTACACCGACGCCGCTGGACGGACATTACCTGATTTTACTGAACTGGGCGGCGGAGATATTAGCGGGTTGACACTCGCTCCTGGCCTCTACAAATGGGGGACCGGGGTTACAATAGACGATACAGGTGTCACTCTCTCGGGTGGCCCAAATGATGTCTGGATCTTCCAGATAGAAGAAGACCTCACCGTGGCCGACGGCGCCATTGTTACTCTGAGCGACGGCGCACAGGCCGAGAACATCTTCTGGCAGGTCGCCGGCCAAGCGACTCTTGGAACGACGTCGGACTTCACGGGAATTGTATTGTGTCAAACGCTGATTGCGCTGAATACCGGCGCAGTGATGAACGGCAGGGCGTTGGCACAGACCACGGTTACATTAGACGCCAATGCCGTGACTGAACCGGCCGTGACTGAACCGTAAGGCACATTGCCGCTAAGTTAATTTGTATCCGTTCACGGGGCGGACCGACTTATGTGTAGCTACATTGCCTCCGCCCGTGAACGCATACGATTTTTGTTATCCAACACGTTGTTGGATAATCCAGAAATGGTATGTGTTTATTTCTACTCTGAGTATGGTAAACACATACGGTCATTCCAATTAGGGAGGAATTATGCCAGAGAACAACTCGGTCGTAGCGGTCTACAGAACCCATGCAGGCTGATACTGACCCGCAGTAGCGTCAGCGGAAACATGTCAAGACAAGGTGGAGGCATCACTAATCGTGGCACTCTGACCTTGGATGACAGCACCGTTGGTGGCAACACTTCCAGCGTCATTGGCGGCGGTGGTATCTACAATGGGGGTAGTCTGTTACTCAATAACAGCACCGTCAGCGGTAACACTGATGATAGAGGTTTACAGGGAGACTAGCTCAACCGCTAACCAGGATGCTCCTTTATCACGCGGCCATCTGCCAATTTTAGGCCTCGATGTATGGAAACACGCGTATTATCTTAAATACCACAACAAGCGACCTGAATATATTGCGCATTGGTGGCATGTGGTGAACTGGAAGAAGGTCCAGGAGCAGTTCGAGGCAATCGCACGTTAGCCGCGTCTCAAGAGGAGCTTCCTAAGATAAACGCTGGCCACGGCCCTACAGCACGTTGCTGGGCGAGGACGATTCCTCGACCAACTCAACTCTTTTGGCGATTGTTTTGATCCGCAGCTTCCCCGGACGCCTTGGGGTTTCAGTGCAGGATGGGCCTTGCGGGTGGTGGTGACTTCGTCACAGAACAGGATGCAAATCCCACCTAAGCCAAATTTGATTTTCCCCGCCCTCTGAGATGAAATGAACCTGCTGCAGCTTGATGGTGTCCGCTTCAGTCCGATAACATTCACGCCGACAGCCGACATGTTTGCGAATGAGACATGCTACGGCGTGCAGGTTCATACAGCAGGAAATAAAACTCTCTGATTCATAGCGACAAACTCGATTCTGCAACAAAGGAGGTCAAACCGTGATTTATTCTTCATCGCCTTTTTCCCGCTTCGCGAAGTGGACGGCACGAGCCACGGGCCATCCGGCTGCGTTCATGGTCGCCGCTTTGATCATCACGGCTTGGGGGCTCACAGGCCCGATATTCAAGTTCAGCGACACGTGGCAGCTGGTCATAAACACAGGCACGACGATCGTGACATTCCTGATGGTTTTTTTGATTCAGAATACGCAAAATCGTGATAGCCACGCCGTCCAACTCAAACTCGACGAGCTGATCCGCGCAGTGAACGGCGCGCACAATGCCTTACTCGACCTCGAAGGCCTTGAAGAAGCAGATCTCGAGCGGTTTCGCGTGCGGTATGAAGAACTCGCGCGCACGGCGCGCGAAGCGCTGCATCGTGGGGAATTGGATACCGGCACCCCTGAACTCAGACCGGATTAGGTCATGCCGCTGCCTTAACCGGGATGCGCAATCTTGGACGTAAGTCCGTAGTAAGGGGTTTACCTGGTCTAGCCCGACCTTTTGGTCGAGAGTCTCGACGCTTTTGATGAACCTTCTCTCCTTTTCACCCTGACAGGCTAAAGAAACTATCGGAAAGGCTAGCCCTTTCCTCACGACAAGGTTCGGCACAAGGCTTGCGTATAAATATAGTGTCAGCAAATAAACCCTAAAGGAGGAAAAAGTCATGAAGAGAGTAATAGTATCAATGGTTGCGGCAGCGGCATTCTTGGCGCTGTCTGGTGTGGCCACAGCTCAAAGGGATATAGGCCCTTGGAGCGCAAGGGCCCATGAAATGGTGTCCAACGCACCCTGTCCCCAGGTCAAGGTTACGAAGGAGAAAATAACCGAGGACCAGGCGAGGGATTTGGCCCAAAAGTATGCGGACAAAAACCTGTCAGGCTTCAAGGTAGAGCGGCCCCTCGGCTACGGCGGAGGGTATACCACTATGTGCTTCCAGAACAACCCCGCCACCGGAAGGTATCTAACCTTATATTCGGTGGAGTATTCCATCGACCTGAAAAATCCAGCGGGTGAGCTGCGCAATCTTTGCGTCGATCAGTTCGGAACCGTGACCGAGTTCTGCGGCCCCTTTGGCTTTGCGGGCGGCCAAGGCCCTGCCGGCCTTGCGGGCCCAGCCGGCCCCCGAGGCGCGCAAGGTCCAGCCGGACCAGCGGGCGTTGCTAGTGTGGCGATGAGGAACTGGACCAAGTTCAAGGACTTCTTGTTCGATTTCGACAAGTCGGACCTTCGGTCCAACGAGGAGAGCAAGGTCTCCGAGATCAAGACCTACATGCAGCAGAATCCGACCGTTATCGTCGGAATCGACGGCTACACGGATCCGCGCGGCACCGACAAGTACAACCAGGCCCTGAGCGAACGTCGTGTCGAGACCATTCGTAGCGCACTGGTGAACGCCGGAGTGCCGAACAGCAAGATCACGACCGGCGCCTTCGGCGAGATGCGGCTCAAGTGCCAGGAACAGACCCAGGCGTGCTGGCAGAGCGACCGGCGAGTCGAAGTGCTGATCAGCACCGGCAACTAACGGCAAGATCGATTCCTCTGGCGGAGCAGTATTAAAGCCAGATAGGTAGATCGACGACCCCTGGGCCCGACTGGCCCGGGGGTCGTTTTGTATTAGCGGCGAAATCGTGACTATAATGCTTCCGTCCATGCGAAGGTTTTTTTTACCACGCCACTTTCTCGCCTCGGGTCTTCTACTCGTCATCTTAGCCTCCCTCTATGTTTTTTTTGAAGCTCAAAGGCTCAAGCAAGAATTCTTGCGCCAGACTGAGGACAAAGGAGCCGCATTGGCCAAGGCGATGGAGGCCAGTGTTAAAAACGCCATCGTCGGGAACGCTCTCTTGGAGGATCTGATCGAGCAGCGTCTTTTGGACAACGCCCGGTTGATCGACCAACTGCTCCTCTCCCGTCGTGTAGATCAGGCGTTCCTTAAAGAGGTCAGCGCCATGAACCGCCTGCAAAAAATCGATCTCCTCGATCCGGAGGGCCAGCCCTGGGAGCTTTCCGCACTACCGGCAATGATAGCAAAGAAAAAGGAAGAAGAAGAACTCCTTCAGCACCGCCAGCAGATGATAACCTATATGTGGGGAAAGCGTTGGCGGCTGCCTAGGGAAAAAGCTGGGAACCGGGCTGCCGAACTACCACCAAGAGTCACGGGAAGTGAATTCTGGAAAGGCAGCGCTATTGGCGTTGCCGTCGGCGCTCGTAGTTTTCCAGGGATTATCGCAATCCACGCAAACGCCGACTATATTTTGAACTTTGAGAAAGAGATCGGAGTTCAACGTCAGATCCAGGAGCTGGGCCGTGAGTCGGAGACTGAGTTCGTCGCTCTTCTCGATAGCAACCTCAATGTCGTCGCCCATACCGACCCGGGCCGTATCGGACAGCAGGAAAAAGAACCCCTTGTTTTAAGAGCCAAAGGCGATCGTCAGCTTTTGAGCCAAATCGTCGAGAGCAGCGGGGGCAAGCGGTACTTGGAGGTAGTCAAACCGGTTGTTCTGGACGAATCCAATCTGGGTTTCCTAAAGATCGGTCTTGCCGTGGGATCGATAGAGGCCGCCTGGCGCAACAGCCTGCGTGCCATGGTCATTTTGGGCATCGCTATTGTAGCCGCGGGTATTCTGGGAATGGCGGCGATTTTCCATAACCAGCACTCGCATCTGCAAGAGGTCAAAGCTTTGGAAATCGAAGTGTTACACAGAGAACGCCTTTCAACACTGGGAAACATGGCTGCGACCGTCGCCCACGAGGTAAGAAATCCGCTCAATGCCATTTCAATGGGACTTCAGCGTCTCAAGGTCGAATTTCAGCCAACCGATGATCAGGACCAATACTCTCACCTGACAGAACTGATGTTGGGGGAAGTGCACCGCCTCAACTCGATCGTGGAGCAATTCCTCTCGCTGGCGCGCCCGCTCGATATTAAACCGGAAGCATTTTTAGTACAGGATGTCCTTCATGAATTAGCCACATTAGTCGAAGGCGAAGCTCAGCAATCGAAGGTGCGGATCCGAGTCGTTGCCCCGCTGACTCTGCCACCGATCAAGGCGGACCGTGAATATCTCCGACAAACGCTCTTGAATCTAATTCTTAATGGACTTCAAGCGATGCCCGAAGGCGGGACATTGACACTGGAGGCAAACAAGTCGAACGGCAATATTCTTATCAGCGTCACGGATACCGGAACCGGGATTGCGCCGGAAAACCGGACGCTAATCTTCGAGCCTTACTTCACGACCAAGCCCAAGGGTTCCGGGCTAGGGTTGGCGATCACGCGCAGGATTATAGAGGCCCACGGCGGAACGATCACTGTTTTCAGCGAAGCGGGCCAAGGGTGCCGCTTCCAGATCGCTTTGCCCATCAACCGTAAGGAGATTTAAGTGCCTGAACTTTCTCATATCCTCGTAGTCGACGACGAACTAGCCCAGCGCGAGCTCGTTTCGGGTTTTCTCAAAAAGCAGGGCTTTAATGTGACCTCAGCCGAAAGCGGTGAAAAGGCCTTGGAACTTTTTCGTCAAGAGTCCTTCGATCTGGTCCTCACGGACCAAAAGATGCCCGCCATGTCGGGTTCGGATCTGCTGCAGGCCATCCACGCCATCAACCCTGAGACGGCCGTCGTTTTGATGACTGCTTACGGAAGCATCGAAGCCGCAGTTTCCTCCATCAAAGGAGGAGCGATCGACTACCTGACCAAGCCGCTGAATTTGGATGAACTACTTTTCCGGATTCGACAGGCCGGCGAGCACCGTCGACTCTTCATCGAGAACCGCGAACTTCGGGAAACGTTACAGGGCCGGCATCGCATAGAAGGAATTATCGGCGAGAGCAAGCCGATGCTTGACGTCATCTCTCTAGTGCGCCGGGTGGCGTCGAGTGAAGCGACGGTCTTGATCCGCGGCGAGAGCGGCACGGGAAAAGAACTGATTGCCAAGGCTATCCACTTTGCCAGCCCAAGAGCGTCCGGTCCTCTAGTTAAGGTTAACTGCGCGGCGCTTCCCGAAACTCTTCTCGAATCGGAATTGTTCGGCCATGAAAAGGGCGCTTTCACCGGCGCCCTGACTACGCGCCAGGGGCGCTTTGAGTTGGCCGATGGAGGAACTCTCTTCCTTGACGAAATCGGCGACCTTCCTCTGCATCTACAGGCGAAGCTCCTGCGAGTCCTTCAGGAAAGGGAATTCGAGCGGGTGGGCTCCAGCCGTCCGGTCCACGTCAACGTCAGGATCCTGGCTGCCAGCCACAGGCCGCTGGAGGCGCTCATCAAGGCCGGACAATTGCGGGAGGATCTCTACTACCGCCTCAATGTAGTCACGATTTCTCTTCCACCCCTGCGCGAGAGACGCCCGGATCTCTCGCTGCTGATCGACCACTTCCTCCGGCTCTTCGCGGAGAAGAACAACAAGACGATCCGTGGTCTTACGCATGAAGCCCGGGATATTCTTATGCGATATGACTATCCGGGAAACGTGCGGGAGCTGGAAAATCTTATTGAGCGGGCAGTGGTTCTCACCAGGGACGATGTGATCGGGAGCAGCGATCTGCCCTTGACGGTCCAGGAACCCGATGTCGAGGACGAAAAGGGAACCAACCTTACGGTCACAGTGGAAGCGGTGGAGCGCCGCATGATCCGGGAAGCGCTGGCCCGGTCCGACGGGGTCCAGACCCACGCCGCCGAACTGCTGGAAATCAGTGAACGCGCGCTACGTTACAAACTGATAAAATACGGCTTTCGAGAAGGAGATTCGAGTCCCGATTCTATCCTACGGGAAGCGCAATCCCCGGGAAAAAATACTGAACGACAAGACCGATCAGATATCCCAGGAGCGCCGCCCCGACGGCAATAAAGAAAAACTCCAAACCTGAGAGAAAGAGAGCCCTGGCGGCAAGATGCCCCTTGAAGACGCCCTTGATAAATACCCTTCAAGCTGAAATCGGGGGCTTTGACACCAACCTGAACCATATTCTTCTTTTCCAATGCGAGGCGCAGGATATCCGAGGATGAAACGTCGTGTCAATCTTTCGGGCCATCCGCAGGGAACGATGAGCTCTCCAGGCCAGCTATTTGGATCGCAAGCCCCCATGGACCGATTTCTTTCATAGCAGAGACGTAAGCAGTAAAGCGATCGCTGCAACCGCCATGAGAGCTGTTGCCGTCCAGCCGAGCAGATTCAACCAAAAGCCGTTGGTATGCTCGCCCATGACTTTCCGGTTGTTACCCACCAGCATAACCAAAACCAGGAGAGGAGGAGCGAGAACGCCGTTGAGGATTGCGGACCAAAAGAGCATCCGGATCGGTTTCGTATCGACCAGGTCGAGAATCATCCCAATAACTATCGCGCCCGCAAGGACAAGATAAAAACGGCGCGCCCGCCGGGGTGAAAGATCCAGACCCGCGCGCCAGCCGAACAGTTCAGCCACTGCAAAGGACGCCGAGCCGGCGAGGACAGGGATCGCCAGCAGACCTGTCCCGATGAGACCAAGGGCAAAGAGGAAGTACGCCGCATTGCCTGCCAGCGGCTTCAACGCCTCGGCCGCCTGACGGGCGCTCTCGATATCCCGCTGACCGGCGCGGTAAAGAGTGGACGCCGTCGTCAGGATAATAAAGTAGAAAACAAGATTCGATAAACAGATTCCGGTGGTGACATCGAGCCGCGCATCATGGAGTTCATGTTCGGTCGCGCCGCGCCTTTGCGCCAGCGTGCGGCGACCCAGCGCCTTTTCCTCCTCAACCTCCTGAGAGGCCTGCCAGAAAAAGAGGTAAGGCGAGATGGTCGTGCCGAGGATGCCGACAAGAGTGGCGATGTGGTTTGGGTCGCGGCTCAGATCGGGCAGCACGGTGGCCCACAGCACACGCCCCCAATCAGGCCGGGCAAGAAAGGGAGCGATCACATAGGCGAACAACACCACGGTCAACCATTTGAGGTATCGGGCAAATGTTGCATAGCTCGTGTAGACAGTGACCGCAAGAGTCAAAAATCCAAATAGAGGCACAAAGACGATCGACCTAACGCCTGTCAGCATCTCTACCACCTCCGCCATCCCGCCGAGATCAGCGCTGATGTTGAAGACGTTGGCGACGAGGAGCAACAGGCAGGCGACATAGAGGAACCGCCGCGGGTAGTAACGGCGGAGCACGCCTGCCAGGCCGCGGCCGGAAACGAGCCCGATCCGGGCGCAGGTCAGTTGAACGGCGATCGTCAGCGGAAGGGTCGCTACGGCGGTCCAGAGCATACCGTAACCGAGCGAGGCGCCGGCGATGGAGTAGGTGGCGATCCCGCCCGGGTCATCGTCGGACGCGCCGGTCACAAGCCCGGGACCAAGAAGCTTGAAGTACCGAACGATCGGATTATGGGTATGCTCGCCGGACTCCCGCTGCTCTGAATCTGGCGCGGAGACCGGTTCGTTGGTCGGACCGCTTAGGGTAGGTTCTGCCACAGAGAGAAGGCCTCTTTGCCGGTCTCGGAAGAGGATGAGGTAAACCAGGGTTCTTGGGCCTTGCCTCCTTTGAGGAGGCCAAAAAAGTAGATCCTGAGCATCTGATCCATCAATTCTGGAAGAGGCAGATCGCGCCTGGGATGATACCAGGTGTAGATCCAGTTCATCATCCCGAAAAGCGAAAACGTCGCCGCTCTAAGATCTATCCCTTTGCCGCCCTCCTGTTTCTGCAGTTCCCCGATGAGATCCATCAGGATCTTCACATAGCGGCGCTTCAAGACCAGGATTTTTTCTTGAAATTCGCCGGTCAGGGATTCGTCCTCATGCGCCATGACTTTCATCTCGTACATGTTATGGAGGAAAAAGCCGAGATGATTCTCCACGAAGGTGCGGATCCTGGCCCGCACGTCACCCTTCAAGTCAGCGGTTTTTTCCCCCCTCTGCAGCAACGTCAGAAAGCACTGCTCCTGAATCAGGAAGAGGAGTTCCTCCTTGGTCCGGAAGTAATAGTAGAGACCGGCGAGGCTCATACGGGTGGCCCGGGCGATGTCCCGAATCGATGTCCGATGGAAACCCTTTTCGGCGAAGATTTTGGCAGAGGTCTTGAGAATCTGCTGCAGCTTTTCGTCGTAGTGGCGGGTGGACGGTTCTGAACGATGGGCCATGAGCAGAGCCTATATTCGCAAACCGCTCATGGGGTGTCAACCACCAAAGAGGCTTTTGAAAAAGCCTCTCTTCAGATTGGTCAAAAAGGCTTCGACCTGTCTTCGACGGTGAGCTCGTTCGACTGAGGCTCACGACCGAAGTCAGCCGAACCGAGCTCAGCCGAAGGTCCAAGTTAAGATGGTCGCAAGGCGCGTTGGTTTCGTTAATCGTCTACTCGTTATTCGTTAATCGAGTAAACGAGTTAACCAGTAACGACTAACGAAATCCGAGCGGAGACGTACTGAGGTAGTTCGTTGGGATAGTTGAGTAGCGCAGGGGAATCGCACCCTCACGCCCTCCCAGAACCGGACGTGAACCTCTCGATTCATCCGGCTCCTATCGCCCAACCGATGGCGCCG
>Ga0209824_10000210_pt1 | contig 41163 bp, 38 predicted proteins | sample VDWuncwatermetaG_FD_184124 | JGI IMG/M metagenome (GOLD analysis project Ga0209824, IMG submission 184124) | Wastewater microbial communities from Netherlands to study Microbial Dark Matter (Phase II) - VDW unchlorinated drinking water (SPAdes)... ...
CTTCGGCAGGCACTTCAGGGCCGAGATAGCGCGAGCGCGGCCCCATGTCGCGGTGAGTCAATTTGAACCAAGCGCGGGCAAAGGCATCGGCAAATTCTGCCGGGTTCTGGTGAAAGCGCCGCGCGATCGGCTCATAAATCGGATCCATGCGCATCGCCATGTCGGCGGTGGTCATGATGATAGATACATGCTTCGATGCGTCATGCGCGTCGGGCGCCATGTTGCTGGCGATTGCCTGCTTTGGTGTCCATTGCTGTGCGCCCGCCGGGCTTTTCGTCAACACCCACTCGTTTCCGAACAGCATGTCGAGGTAGGTCATGTCCCACTTCGTCGGTGTCGGTGTCCACGAGCCTTCCAAGCCGCTGCCGATCTGATCGCCGCCGCGACCAGAGCCGTAACTGGACTTCCAGCCCAGACCCTGTTGCTCGATGGGTGCGGCCTCAGGCTCCGCTCCCACATGCGAAGCGGGGCCAGCGCCGTGGCATTTGCCGAAGGTGTGCCCGCCACAAGTGAGCGCGACCGTTTCTTCGTCGTTCATCGCCATGCGCGCAAAGGTCTCGCGCACGTCGCGGCCTGACGCGAGCGGATCCGGTTTGCCGTTCGGGCCTTCCGGGTTGACGTAGATCAAGCCCATTTGCACGGCGGCGAGCGGGTTCTCGAGCTCGCGTTCGCCGGAATAGCGATCCTTATCGTCCAACCATTTTTTTTCGTTGCCCCAGTAAACATCAATTTCCGGTGCCCAGATGTCCTCGCGTCCACCGGCGAAGCCAAATGTTTTGAAGCCCATCGATTCCATGGCGACGTTACCAGCGAGAATGATGAGGTCGGCCCAGGAGATTTTGCTGCCGTACTTTTGTTTAATCGGCCACAGCAGCCGGCGCGCCTTGTCGAGATTGACGTTGTCGGGCCAGCTATTGAGGGGTGCGAAACGCTGATTGCCGTGCCCAGCGCCGCCGCGACCATCGCCGGTGCGGTATGTGCCCGCGCTGTGCCAGGCCATGCGAATGAAGAAGGGGCCGTAGTGACCGTAATCTGCCGGCCACCAGTCCTGCGAGTCGGTCATCAGGGCAGTCAGGTCTTTCTTGACAGCGTCCAGGTCGAGACTTTTGAACGCTTCGGCGTAATTAAAATCTTCGCCCATGGGGTTGGCCTGGGGTGCATGCTGGTGCAGCACTTCCAGCGGAAGCTGGTTCGGCCACCAGTCCCGGTTCGACTGACCGCTGCCAGCTTTATGAGCAAACGGACATTTCTGGTTATCTGCGACCGGCAATCCGGTGGCGGCGGCGGGGGATGTGGTTTCTTGTTTCATGATCTAGCTCCTAGGGTTAGTGCAACAATACGACTGCTTGAATCGTTATAGCAGCAACACGGCATCGCTGCATGGAGCGTATTTAAGCAACAAACCATATATTGATAAAGTGGATTGTTTGAATTAAACTGATAGATAAAATAGATTTACTATGGACTGCCGTCATTCCCGCGCAGACGGGAAGTAGGGCGGAAAAGCGTAGCGCATTCCGCCGTATGTGTGCCGCCATTCGGCGGATTATGGGCGTAGCCCGGTTATGGGCGCAGCCCGGTATCCTGTGGAATCCCGTGGAAACGCCTTCGGCTCATCCGCCCTACTTCGCGCCTGATCGTGAATGACGGCGCTCTGAATTTTAGAAAATTACGATGACCCTACAAGAACTCCGCTATCTCGTCGCCCTCGCCGACACCGGTCATTTCGCCAAGGCGGCGGAGGCTTGCCATATCAGCCAGTCCACGCTTTCCACGCAAATCAAGAAACTCGAAGACTATCTTGGGGTGACACTATTTGATCGCAGCTTGCGGCGCGTGGCGACCGGCCCGATGGCGCACGAAATTGTGAGGCGCGCGCGCCTCGTGGTGCAAGAGGCTGACCATATCAAGCAACTCGGCAAACAATCTCAGAACCCGATGGAAACCAGCCTGCAACTCGGCATCATCCCCACACTGGGGGCGTATTTGTTGCCGCATATTCTGCCTGCGGTGCATCGCGCTTTTCCGAAATTGCGCTTGCTGCTGCGCGAGGAAACCACCGCGCAGATATTGGAACACCTCGCCCAAGGCAGCCTCGATGTCGGCTTATTGGCATTGCCCATAACAGACAACGGCTTGCACAGCGAATTGCTTTTCCACGAAGCCTTTGTCGCCGCGTTGCCACCGCAGCATCCGCTGGCCAGACAAAAGAAATTGAATGTTTCCGAGATTGAAACCGAGCAACTGCTGCTGCTCGAAGAAGGCCACTGCCTGCGCGATCAAGCCTTGCAGGTGTGCGGCTTAAGCAACAATGCGCACAGCGACGAAGTTAAAGCCACCAGCTTGGAAACCTTGCGGCACATGGTGGCGATGGGGCAGGGATACACGCTGATGCCCGCGCTGGCGGTGGGAGATGGGCTGGGGAAAAAAGAATTTCACGGCATCAGCTATCGCGCCTTCAACCCCCCCGTGCCGCAACGCAGCATCGCCCTGGTGTGGCGCAAACGCAGCCCGCGCCAACTGACGCTGAACCAATTTGCCGATAGTTTGAAGGTCGCGATTACGCAAATTAAGATTTTGGAGAAACACTGATTTAACCTAAAAAAAGCATTTAGCCACAGAGATCACAGAGGACACAGAGGAAAAACAATGGGTTGTCGTGAAAATTTCTCTCACCCATCCGGTGCGCCAAAAAGAACACACGCAGCCAACGTTTTCTCTGTGCTCTCTGTGTCCTCTGTGGCTTGAACTACGGTTTTTAGGTTTAATCCGCACGTAGGGGCGGGTTGCACCCGCCCAGACACAGGGCGGATGCCATCCGCCCCTACGATAATTGGCCTCCAAAACGCACCGCCTCACCTGCCTGCTCGCCCGCCAATTTTTCCAAGCTAGAAAATAATTCGCTGCCGTCGCGGGTGTTGAGCCAGCGGCCATCTTTCCAAGCGTAATGAAACCCGCCCGATTTTGCTGCCACCCAGATTTCCTGATTGGGGGCGTGACGATTGATAATAATTTTGCTACCGTTCTCGAATTCAAGTTCCATCACGCCTTCGTTGAGGCTGCATTCGATATCCGCCGTGCTGTTGTCGGTCGCGGCTTCTATTTGCGCGAAAACCTTTGCTGCCTGTTGTGCAAATTCAAGTTCATTCATGCTCGATGGCCTCGCTCATGTTAGTATTTTGTTCATATTTTTTCTGAAGTCATTATATGCGCTTACTTAGTTTAATTTGCTTACTGTTGCTGGGCGCTTGCGGCTCGAAAGGCCCATTGACCTTGCCCAAAGATCCGCCTGCAAAAGTGTCTGCCCCGCAAACACAAGCCGCCCCTCCCGCTGTGGAGCAGAAGACATGAACGGCCGCGCTTATTTTAACTATCAAGGCGAGCAGCTTTTTGTCGAGTCGGTCGCGCTCACCGACATCGCCAAACAATTCGGCACCCCCTGTTACGTTTATTCCCGCGCCGCATTGACCGCGGCTTACCGCGAATTCGACAGCGCGTTCGGCGAACGCGATCATCTGATTTGCTACGCGGTCAAAGCCAACTCTAATCTTGCCATCCTCAACGTATTGGCGCAATTGGGGAGCGGCTTCGATATTGTATCGGGCGGCGAGTTGGCGCGTGTGCTTAAAGCCGGCGGCGATGCGCGCAAAATTGTTTTTTCGGGCGTGGGCAAAACCGCCGCCGAAATGTGCGGCGCGCTCGACGCGGGGATACTGTGCTTTAACGTCGAATCACGCGCCGAACTGCTACGCCTCAACGAGGTCGCCACCGCGATGGGCAAAATCGCGCCGGTGAGTTTGCGCGTCAACCCCGATGTGGACGCGAAGACCCATCCCTACATTTCCACCGGCCTCAAAGAAAATAAATTCGGCATCCCGTTCGAGGAAGCGCAGGCCTTGATAGGCGAAATCAAATCGCTCGCACATTTGCGCGTCACCGGTTTAGATTGCCATATCGGCTCGCAGTTGACGGAACTGTCGCCCTTCGCCGAGGCGCGCGAAAAAATGCTGGTGCTGACCGACCAGTTCAAAGCGGCGGGATTTGCCATCGAGCATCTCGACTTGGGCGGCGGGCTGGGAATACGCTATCAGGACGAAACTCCCCCGACTGCCAGCGACTACGTGGCGGCGTTGTGCAAAGACCTGGGCGGGCGCAGCGAGCGCGTGTTGATCGAACCGGGACGCGCGTTGGTCGGCAATTGCGGCGTGCTGCTGACCAAAGTGGAATACCTGAAACCCACGCCGTCAAAAAATTTTGCCGTCGTTGATGCAGCGATGAACGATTTGTTGCGCCCGGCTTTGTACGACGCATATCACGCCATGTTGCCGACAGAAAAAAATCTTGGGGAAGAAAAAAATTATGCGGTGGTCGGCCCGGTGTGTGAGACCGGCGATTTTCTAGGACACGACCGCATGCTCGCCCTGTCCGCTGGAAGCCTCATCGCCATTATGTCTGCGGGGGCGTACGGAATGAGCATGAGCTCCAACTACAACAGCCGCCCACGCGCGGCGGAGGTGATGGTGGACGGTGAAACCGCGCATTTGATCCGCGAACGCGAAAGTTTTGAGCACCTCATCGCGGGCGAGAAATTGCTGCCGTGATTGTTCAAAAAAACACATCGCCCGAAAAAAATTCAAGAAAAACGCACAAATGTATTGCACATACTTTTCCAACTCCCTAGAATGGGCGCAGCGCTTGGTCGCTACGCAACAATTTGTGAGCGACCGAATGCTTGATGTTCAGGTGGGTGGTTTTTTGAAACTGTTTTGCGATGCGTGATTGCTGAATTTTTTCGGAAGCCCGCTCAATGTTTAGGGCACCTCTATAAATTCAAAGTTCTAAGCAAAACGAGGCGCGAGTAAAAAATGTTGACGCAGCATATGTACGATATGTAAGGAAACATTTTTTGAGAGCAACGAAGTGTTGCGACGAAATTTGGATTTATAGAGGTGCCCTTTAATTTTTTAGGAGTCTCCAACATGGCTACAGCCAAACCCGCAGCGAAAAAAGCCCCTGCTAAGAAACCCGCAGTCAAAGCAGCCGCCGTTAAAAAACCAGCCGTTAAAAAAGCCGCCGCCAAAAAACCGGCGGCCAAAAAAGCGGTCGTTAAAAAACCCGCTGCGAAAAAAGCCGTAGCCAAAAAACCCGCCGCGGCCAAACCAGCAGCCAAGCCGGTCGCAAAAAAGCCAGCCGCCGCTAAACCCGCTGCCAAAAAACCCGCGGCTAAAAAACCAGCGGCCAAAAAGTAATCTCTGCTCTACAACCGTAGGGTGGATATTACTGAGACAGGCAAATATGACCTATAACGTCGAGCGGCGAGTTACCTGGGGCTTTTGTAGGTCGGGCTATGCCCGACATCGCGCTGCCATCAACTTGCAGGGTTGTCGGGCATAGCCCGACCTACAAGGGCAACTCGCCTAACAGGACATATTTACCTCTCTCAGTAACAAAAGCGCAGCGTATCCACCCTACAACTTTTAGGGGCCGTGTTTTTTCACGCGCCACCACACCAGCCTCACCCCCAGCAACAAAGCCAACACCAGCGCGTAGATCAGCGGGTCGGTGACATCTTTTTTGACCAGCCACCAGTAATGCACCACGCCGCCAATGCTGATGAGATAAACGAAACGGTGCAGTTGCTGCCACTGTTTCCCGCCCAGCCGCTTGACCATGACGTTGGTCGAAGTCGCGGCGAGCGGTATCAACAAAACGAAGCTGGTGAAGCCCACCGTAATGAAAGGCCGCTTGAGGATATCTTTGGCGATTTCCGTCAAATCAAAAAACTGGTCTAACCAAATGTAGGTGATGAAATGCAACAGCGCGTAAAAAAAAGCGTAAAGCCCCAACATGCGGCGAAATTTAATCAGCCAGTTCCATCCCGACCAGCGGCGCAGCGGTGTGACCGATAGCGTCGCCAGCAAAAACACCAGCGTCCAAGTGCCGGTGGAGCGCGTGATGAATTCGATGGGGTTGGCAGTCAATCCGCCAGTGGCTGCGAGATAACCCAGACGCGCCAGCGGAAACAAGCAAAGAATGAAGAGTGCTGTCTTGAGGCGGTCGAATTGTTGCGGGGGGAGGGTTTGCAGCATTTAGTAATAAACTTGGAAAAATCAGTTAGCCACAGAGGGCACAGAGGGCACAGAGAAATGCAGAGGGCGGGTGTTTTTTCGGCTTGTGATCTCGGGAGGGATGCGTAAAGACAGTGGCACACAGGTTTTCTCTGTGCGCTCTGTGACCTCTGTGGCCGAATCGCTGTTTTAGTATTAGTAATTTTTTCGCAAATCCATGCCCGCATACAAGCCCGCCACCTGCTCTCCGTAGCCGTTGAACATGCGGGTTTCACGTTTGAAAAAATCGCCTATGCGCCGCTCTTTGGCCTGGCTCCAGCGCGGATGATCGACTTCGGGGTTCACATTGGAATAAAAACCGTACTCGCTCGGAATGGATTTCATCCACGCCGAGTTAGGTTGTTTTTCGACAAAACGGATTTTGACAATGGACTTGGCACTTTTGAAACCGTATTTCCACGGCACCACCAAACGCACGGGCGCGCCGTTCTGGTTGGGCAGGATTTCGCCGTAAAGCCCCAACGCCAAAATCGTCAGCGGGTGCATCGCCTCATCCAGGCGCAAGCCCTCGACATACGGCCAATCGAGCACCCGCCGCGTCACGCCCGGCATCTGCTTGGGGTCGGCGAGCGTGACAAACTCGACATATTTTGCGTTGCCGGTAGGCTCGGCCTGCTTGATTAAATCGGCGAGCGGGAAACCCACCCAAGGGATCACCATTGACCAGCCCTCAACGCAACGCAAGCGATAAATACGTTCTTGCAGCGGCGAAAATTTGAGCAGCTCATCGATGTCGTAAATTTTGGGACGCTTGATCTCGCCTTCCACCGAGACTGTCCACGGGCGGGTTTTGAGGGTGTGCGCGTATCTCGCCGGGTCGGATTTGTCGGTGCCGAATTCGTAAAAATTATTGTAGGTGGTCACGTCTTTGAGCGGCGTGAGCGCCTCCTCGGTGCTGAATTTGTTTTTTGAGATGGCCGGCAACTTGGCCGTAGCCGCCGCGCTCTCGCCCAAACCCAAGCCCGCCGCCAGCGAAATAGAACCCAGCGTAGCCGCTTTGATAAATTCGCGCCGCTTCAAATAAATTTCCTGCGGCGTAATTTCTGAGGGCAGAATATCCCCGGTTTTTTTAATCAGCATTGCAGGCTCCTTATCGTTTGTGCAGATTATTCCAAGTCGCAATCAAGTTGATACTGCGTTGTCGGCTCTTGCCGTGCCTCATTTGCAACTGAGGCACTGTCTGCGAGCCTCCGTCTTGTCTCAACTTGATTGCGACTTGGAATTAGTCGCGGCTGCAAGCAATTCCTTACAACAAAAACAAAGTCGCCAACCCCAAGAAAATAAAAAACCCGCCGCTGTCGGTGACCGCCGTAATCAACACGCTGGAGCCGACCGCCGGATCGCGCCCCAGCTTGTGCATGGTCAGCGGGATCAACACCCCCAGCACGGCAGCGAGCAACAGATTGAGCACCATCGCCAGTGTCATCACTAGCCCCAACTGCACGTTGTGGTAAATCAAAAACGCGAACACGCCAACGATGCTGCCCCACAACAGCCCGTTGAGCGCGCTCACGCCGAGCTCCTTGGCAAGCAGCTTGCGCGCGTTAGAAGCGTTGATTTGCCCCAGCGCCAGCGCACGCACGATCATGGTGATGGTCTGGTTGCCGGAATTGCCGCCGATACCGGCGATGATGGGCATGAGCGCGGCCAGCGCCACCAGTTTTTCGATCGAGCCTTCAAACAATCCGATGACGCGCGAAGCGATAAACGCGGTCACCAGATTCACCGCCAGCCAAGTCCAGCGGTTTCTCACGCTGTTCCACACCGGCGCAAACAAATCTTCCTCCTCGCGCAGTCCGGCGAGATTCAGCGCCTCGCTCTCCGATTGGTCGCGGATAAAATCGACCACGGTGTTGACAGTGACACGCCCCACCAGCCGCCCCGCCGCATCGACTACCGGCGCGGACACGAGGTCGTAGCGCTCGAACGCCTGCGCCGCTTCCTGCGCTTTTTCGTCAGGCGCAAGTGTGACGATCACCGGGGTCATCACTGCGCCGACTTCGGTTTCCGGGTCGCTCACCAAAATGCGGTTGGTCGGCAACACCCCCAACAATTTTTCCTCCCGATCCACCACAAACAATTGATCGGTGTGATCGGGCAACTCGTCCCAGCGCCGCAAATAACGCAACACCACTTCGAGCGTGACATCGGCGCGCACCGTCACCATGTCAAAATCCATCAACGCGCCCACCGCGTCCTCGTCATAAGACATGGCGGCGCGCAGTTGTTCGCGCTCGTCCACGGGCAAGGATTCGAACACATCCTCGATCACATCCCGAGGCAAATCCGGGGCGAGGTCGGCGATCTCGTCGGTGTCGAGCTGCTCGGTCGCCGCCACCAGTTCGTCCGAATCCATGCTGGCGATGAGGCTTTCGCGCACCGCGTCGGACACTTCCAGCAGAATGTCACCGTCGCGCTCTACTTTGACCAAATCCCACACCAGCAGCCGCTCTTCCAGCGGCAGTGCTTCGAGAATATAGGCGACATCCGCGACGTGCAGCTTATCCAGCCGCTGCTGCAATTCGGCCAAATTCTGACGGTGCAGCACCGATTCCACCAACTCGTGGCGCGGCATTTCCTGCTTGTGTACCATTTCTTCGACGAGCTTGTGCTTGTGCAACAAATGCACCACGCGCTGCAAATGCTCTTGCAGGTTTTCTTTTTCTTGGGGAGGCGTGACTGGTTTCATGGCACTGACCAATATCGGCAGCTAAGGATATGCCCGAATTGTAAGTAAATTCGCGGGGCAGGTCGAATGTTATTGTCAGAGGGTTGTTGTCTCAGGGTAGAGATCGGGGCACAATTGGCATAATGTCGATGATATACAGGGGAAATTATGCAGACTTTCGTTGAAAGAATACTCATCCTCGCCAAGACTTACCCGTCGCCGAGCGCAAAATACGTCGAGACATCCTGCGTCGCCGGCATCAATGAACATGGGCAACTCCGCCGACTTTATCCAGTGCCTTTTCGGTTGATTGAAGAGAGCAAACAGTTCAAAAAATGGCAATGGATCACCGCTCGCGTCAGAAAATCAAATGACGATCACCGCCCGGAAAGCCATCGCCTCATGGTGGATACAATAGAGAGCGGCACTGATCCGCTCTCGACAAAAAATAACTGGGAAGCGCGTTGGCAGTGGATAAACATGATCCCCGTCTCCCCAAATTTCAGCGAAATCGAAGCGCGACGCTTGGCTTTTGGCGAGAGTTTGGCGATTCTGCGGCCAAAACGAATTCTACGCTTGGACATTAAGCCTGCCCGCAATGCCGACTGGACTGATGAAGAGAAAGCCAAACTCATGCAGGCGCAGATGCAAGGCAATTTGTTTGACACTATGGAAATAGAGCGCGAGATTCGGCTGCTAAAGAAAATACCCCACGATTTTTACTATGTTTATGTCTGCGACTCCGCCGGGGGCGAAGTAGAAGAGCAGCACAAAATTGTTGATTGGGAAGCGGGTGCGCTCTATTGGCGTTGCCGGAGCAGCCACGGAAAAAATTGGGAGCAGCCGTTTCGTGCAAAATTAGAAGCAGACCTGCTTGGCAAAGACTTGATGTTCCTGATGGGGAACATCCACCGTTTTCAGGATCAATGGTTGATCGTCAGTTTGATTTACCCGCCTAAGCAAAAACCGTTTGACTCGCCGCAAACTTCGCTTTTTTGACCCTGTTCGTTTCAATGAGCGCGCGGATATGCGACACCCGCATCCCGTTCGTCTGTTTCACCGCGTCCGCCACCATGGCGCGATGGCAAAAATTAAAATCCGCCTCGAAACAAAGCAAGGCGCAGTTAGAATAGGCTGCGAGCGCGGAAAGCTCTACAATGATCGCGTTTTGTGTCTTGAGGTATTTCAGGAATCCTCTCCGATAGCTTTGCCAATTCCCGTCAGCGCGATAACGATCCCGAATGGCCTTCGGGCAACCGAGAGCAGGCAAATGAACGTACTCCAGTCCGCCAAGATTCAAAGTCTCGGCCAATGCTTTTTTCGAGAACCCCGGCTTACGCGAAAGCGGCAACTCGCGGATATCGACAATCGTCTCAATATCGTGCTCGCGCAGCAGCGACAAAAAATCCTCGATGCGCATGCCCTCGTAGCCGATGGTATAAATGGTCATGCTCTTCAGTCCCAAAAATAAAGCGTTCAAATTAAGGCGCATTTTATACGCTTTGCTGCAACTCTGGCCTTCCTTGTCAGGTTAAAGCCGGGTTGCCTGTACCCACTTATCGCTTAGCCTGTTTCATCATCTGCGTAATCCGTTCGGTTTCCACGCTGACCGTGGTGACGCGGGCGAGTAGATCAATGACTTTTTCCTTGTAATCGGCAAAACGGTAAGTGTTGAATTTCTCGCGGATGGTGGGGTCTTTGGGTTTCTTTTCTTTGTATTGATCGAGCACCCATTCGAGCGCACAGCGGTTGCCGAGCTTGTAATCCCAGGCGGCGGGTGGGATGCCGAGCAGCGTGGTCTCAGAGTCCAGCGTAATGCTGCCTGCGCTTTTGTCGGCACGTAGCAAAGCTTTGGGCGCGAGACCCGCAGCGCGAACCTTTTCATCGGCGATGTCGATGCGCTTGAGTTTATAAGGCGCGACCGATTCGTAGCCGATATGCAGTTTCATCACCGCTTCGCCCCACGCCGCCCACTGCCAGAAATCTGCGTAGAAAGGGATGCGCGGGAATTCGCGTTTCAAATTCAGCGCATATTTCTCGCGGTAGAGCGGATCGTGCAGCACGGCGTAGCAGTAGTAGAAGATGGCTTCTTTGCTAATTCTTTGTGCTTTGCCCGCATCTGTTCGTGCTGAGCTTGTCGAAGCATGAGCGGATTTGGTGCGCCGTCCTTCGACAGGCTCAGGACGAACGGAATCTTCATAGTGCTGCTGGAATTGTTTGAGCGCCCAGTCGGTGATGTTGTCCAGCGCCACACCATCACGGTAAAAAAATTGAGGGAGAAATTGCGTATCCCCATTCAAATGTAAATCAGGCATGGTGTCAGTAGTTAATGCACTAAAACTTTTGCTACTTCCGGGGTCAATGCAAATCAGCGAATTTTGCGACTGTAGTTCATCACCAAACGTCTGATAATGATTGTCTGTTAATCGATGATTAAGCATTTTTTCAGAGTAGTGCTTGACCTTGAAAAATGGGCGGTAGGCAACATCAATAACCATTGATGCTTTGAATTCATCACACGCTTTTTTTGCTTCCTTGTGCGCCACAAGGGATGAACTCCACTTTATCGAGTAATCGTGTTCAGGATTCCTCAGGTTGGCGTTATAGCGCTTGATGAAATAAGAGATTTTTGCTTTTAGCGTATCAATCGACAAGTCATAAACCCAATCATCACGGTTTGTATTTACTCCAAGCGAATAGAGTTTGAAAATTGCCCGCTCTTTTCCTGCCGTTTTTGCCGCCTTGGTGTCCTTGCTCGCCAGCGGCAGCAAGGCATCAAAATCGTTGTTGGTCAGGTTCACCCAATTGTGTGCCTTGTCCGGCTGCACTTCGTCAAAGCTCAAGTTACGCGCGGTATTGTTGGCGAGGAAGCTGAGCTTCTCTTCTGCGGTTTCCATTTCGGGACGGCGCACATAAAACACGCGGGCTGCCCTCTCCCCAGCCCTCTCCCGCGAGCGGGAGAGAAGGCGGTTTTTCTTGATGAAGAAGTTGATCGCCACGCCGGTTTGGATGCCGAACACGTTGTGCTTGGTGCCGCTGAGCTTGGGGTTGGCGCGCACGTCGCCGCCCAGATCCACCACATAGATGTCGCTGAATTCCTGCGCTACGGTTTTGCGGAAACCGTCAAATGTGCGGCTCTCGATAAAGCTGCGGTTGGTGATAAAAGCCAGTACGCCGTTTTCGCTCAATCTATCGCTGGCCCAGCGGAAAAAGCGCGCATACATGTCAAAGCCTTTTTGTTTAGCTTGCGCGGTACTGGCGTGTATGTAGGTGTCCTTGATGCGCTTGTCTATGCTCGGATATTCGCGGTTTTTGTTATTGTCGTTTTCGTTGAGTTGGTTGGCGTTATAGGGCGGGTTGCCGATAATGACGCTGATGCGTTTGCTGTTTTGCCGTTTGATACGCGCCACATTTTCCTCGGAGACGCTGCCAAATAAATTGCCCGTTGTTCCCGTGGCGGCGGTATGCAGGCCGACGTTATCGAGCGTATCGACAAAACAGAGATTGGGAAATTCTTCGTAGTTGCCGGTGATCGCGGCGTAGGTGGATTCGATGTTCAGGTTGGCGACGTAATAGGGCAGGATGGCGACTTCGTTGGCGTAGAGTTCGCTGAGATATTTGTATTTGAGCTTGGCGGGCTGGCCACGAAAGTGTTCCAGCAATTCGCAAATAAATGTGCCGGTGCCGGTGGCGGGATCGAGAATTTCAACGTCTTTGTCGATCAGGTTTTTGCCGAAATGTTTTTCGGTGAGCCAATCTGCGCCGTCTATCATGAAGCGCACGATTTCGTTGGGGGTATAGACCACGCCTAGGCGGTCGGCGGCTTTGGCGTTGTAAACCTTGTAAAAATTTTCGTAGATGACTTTGAGAAAGGTCTGCTTCTCACTGTGGCTGGCGATTTGCGCGGCGGCGGTGCGTATCGCGGCGTAATAGGTTTCGAGACCTTTGAGGGTTTGTTTTTTCAGGCTGCCCGTAAAGAATTCGCCTTCCAGCGCATAGAGTTCGCGGGCGACGTTGTTGTGCTGGTGGAAGTCGCTGTCGTCGAATACTTTGGCAAAAATTTCTTCGGTGAGGATGTGCTGGATCAGCATTTCGCGCACATCGGCATCGGTGAGGCTGGGGTTGATGGCCTCTTGCGCGTGGGTCAGAAATTTCTCTTCGGCCTTGCGGAAACGGGTGTTGGCTTTATGTTCGCGCTCTATCATTTCGCGCAGGGCTTGCAGCACCGCTGGCAAATCAGTTTTGAACTGCTCGACCGCCGCGCGGAAACCGGCTATTTCAGGCCGCTCAAAACCAAAAAACAACTTAAGCAATTGCGCCAGCTTGGCGGTGTCGGTCATGTCGCAGCGCATGACTTCATTTTTGTGCTGCACCAGCACCGCAGTTACATCGTCGGAAAAAATAATGTTGTCTTGCGGGTAACCTTTCTTGAATTTTTTCTCGATCTCTTCATCAAGATCGTCTTTTTCGTCCTTCGCTTCCCAATATCCCAGCACCAAGCGCAGCTCGTGCAACAACGCGCCATCCGTGGCGATGTTGTTTTTGGTAGCGGTCTTGAGCGGGTATTCGGCCAGAAACACCAGACCTTGCTGCTTGCCCCAAGCTTTGAGCAAATCCTTGAAGGCTTCGCGGACGATTGTTTCGCGTCGGCTGCCGCTGACCTTTTTAATCAGATCAAGCTGCTTGAGGTAGTCGTTGATGAGAAGTTGACTCATACGCTGGTTATATTATCGGTCACGGTGGATATGCCCGAATTGTAAGTAAATTCGCGGGGCAGGTCGAGCGTCAGATGACAGAGGACGGTTTCGTAGGATGGGTGGAGCGCAGCGCAACCCATCAACACGCTGAAAAGTTACTCCGCGATGGGTTGCGCTGCGCTTCACCCATCCTACTACGGCACCACAGCCGTGTGCATGCGCGACAAAATAATTTCTTTCTTTTTGAGCAGCCAGGGCGCGCTGCGGTTGCGGTCGTAGAAGCGCGGGTTGGGCACCATCGCGGCGAGGTGCGCGGCTTGCTCGGCGTTGAGGGCGGCGGCGGAGATGCCGTAATAGTGCCGCGCGGCGGCTTCCGCGCCGAACACGCCGTTGCCCCATTCGATGATGTTGAGGTAGATTTCGAGGATGCGCCGCTTGCTCATCACCGCTTCGAGCATCAGGGTGATGATGGCTTCTTCGATTTTTCGCCAGGGGGTTTTCTGGCTGGAGAGAAATAAATTTTTGGCGAGCTGCTGGCTGATAGTCGAGCCGCCTGCGGCGAATTTACCCTTCTTCATATTTTTTTCGTAAGCCTTTTGGATCGCCTCGAAATCGAACCCTTCGTGCTCCAAAAACTTATCGTCTTCGGCGGAAACGATGGCGCGTTTGAGATTGTTGGAAATGCGCTCGTAAGACACCCACTGGTGGCGCAACGCGGCTTGGGGATTTTTTTCCTGCAAAATTTCCAGGCGTGTTTCCATGAACGCGCTGCTGGACGGGTTGAAAAAATTCAAATACACCACTTGCCCGAACAGCCAAATTTGATACAGCACGACGATGCCAAACAAAACGGCAAAGCCACGCCATATCAGGCTTTTAGTGGTTTTTTTCACGCCGACTCAGCCTGCTTGGAGCAATGCGATCACCGGCGCGGTGTCGGGGCGCACCCCGCGCCACAGATAAAACGATTCCGCCGCCTGCTCCACCAACATGCCGATGCCGTCGGCGCATCGCGCCGCGCCGTGCTGTTGCGCGAAGCGCAGAAAAGGGGTCTGACCCCTTTGATACACCATGTCGTAGGCGAATGCGGCGGCGGCAAAAACGCTGGGCGACAGCGGCGGCAATGCGTCGGCGAGGCTGGCGGAAGTGGCGTTAATGACCAGATCGAATGGTTGATCTGCAACATCGGCGTAGCTTCCTGCGACGATTTTCCCGTGCCTGGAAAATTGCTGCTGCAAAGCTTGCGCCTTGTCCGCGTTGCGGTTGGTGATCGTCACGCTGTGCGGATTTTTTTCGAGCAGCGGCAGCATCACCCCGCGCGCCGCGCCGCCCGCGCCCATCAGCAGGATGCGTTTGCCCGCCAGCGAAAAACCTAGGTTGGTTTCCAAATCGCGCACCAGCCCCGCACCATCGGTGTTGTCGCCAAGAATTTCATCTCGCTCTAACTTGAGCGTGTTCACGGCTTGCGCGGCGGCGGCGCGGTCGGTCAGGCGCGTGGCGACATGCTCGAACGCGGCCACCTTAAACGGCACCGTCACATTCATGCCCCGGCCAGCCTGCGCGCGAAAAGCAGCCACCGCCGCGACGAAGCCGTCAAGCGGCACAAGCCGCGTTTCGTAGCGCAAGTCTTGATCTGTCTGTCGCGCGAATTCCGCGTGGATGAGCGGCGACTTGCTATGAGCGATGGGGTTGCCGATGACGGCATAGAGGTCGGTCATGGCTATTTGGTGAGCAGCTCATCCGTTGATGTGAATGTCCAAGTTTTGGTGATGTGCAAAATGTCCGTGTCTAAGCGTATTTTGGCTGATAGTGCTGAATATGGCGCACCCATTCTCACAATGCGTAATGCCGCATCATCTAGCACTTTTTTGCCTGAAGAAACATCAATTACGACACTCTCTAACGAACCATCTGCGCGAATCGCCACAGTCAATTTCAAATCGCCATAGATTTTTTTGCGCTTTGCCTCAGCAGGGAAATTTAATGTGCCGATGCGCTCGACCTTGGTACGCCACCCCTCCACATAATGAGCCGTCACAGCCTCCTCGACTTTGCTACCAATAAAGGTGCGTCTGGGACGCTTTTCGTACTCTTGCCGATCCTTTTCAATGCGTGCTTCGAGACGCACTATTTCCAAACTGCGCTCCGATAGATCAGCCCCAACAGATACATCGGATTGTGGTTCATTGCTCTCATCCCTCGGTGCTGTCAGTGGGACATTTTTCTTAGACCTTACTTGGGTCAGCATTTTTTTATTTTCGGCCTCGAGCATCTGTTGGCGTTTTTTAGCCTGTCTCAAATCGCTGATTTGCTGATTTTCCGCCAACTCCGGAAACGGCGTGGACGCGCGGAGATCTGCGTCGGTGTTGCCGCCACCGTCGAGATTGTGCTGCGCACGCGCGTCGGCTTTAACGGGTTTGGATTCTGTTTTGCTGTTGACCAGCACCACCTCGAGCGCGGCGCGGGCGTTGTCTGATTTCGGTATCGGCAGGGCGAAGGTGATGCCGAACAATACCACCGCATGAAAAATTATCGAGGCCACCATGGACGCGCGCAAACGCGACGGCTCGTCGAGGCGAGAAAACTGCAAATAAGTAATGTTAGGAACTGTGATCAAGGGGGGCAGCGCATCCGTTAGATGTTAGATGCGCTAATTGTAAGCAACTCTTGCGGGCTTGTGTGTGCAGTGTTCTACCCGACAACCCTGCATGTCGATGGCAGTGCTCGATGGGTTATGCTTCCGCTTCGCTCATCCTGCGAACAAATTGCGCGTGAAAGCTCATTTCCAGCAAGTCGATTTTGTCTATCGCCAACTCCACTTGAGTGCCTGGCGCAAGCTCTGGCAGCGACACCACGCGCGTCAACAGCGGCAGCTTATCCAGCTTGACCAAATTTTCTTTGATGACTTCCGCGCCCAGGGTTGAGATATTTTCCTGCAACAGCCAGCGCAGGCACCAGTAGCGTTCCATGCCGCGCTGGAACTCGTTATAGGCATCATAAGCGATTTCAAAATCGCGCATCGGCAGCAGCAGTGCGTCGGCGTTGCGGGTATAGGGCGGCGTTGTTTTGTGGACGAGCGCGATGATCTGCCGCTGGTTGATTAAATCGACATAACGCCGCAACGGCGAACTCGCCCAAGCATATTGCGCCACGCCCAAGCCTTGGTGCGGCGCGGGGCTGGTGCTCATACGCACTTTGTTGCCGCTGCTCTGGCTGCGATAAATCCCCGCCACGCCCGCATCGGCGAGCTGCTTGCCCCATTGCGAATTCACGTAAATCATCAGCTCGGACACCAGCTTGTCGATGGGCGAACCGCGCCGCCGCTCGGTGATGCTGACGCGGTCGGCGGTGATGTGAAAGTTGTAATCGACCTTGTCGTTGTTGCTGTCGCTGGCTTTGCCGCGCAGCGCTTCCATCTTCACCGCGAAATTCCACAACAGCCGCAGCTCCTTGCCGAAGGGGTGGTGGAGCGTATCCTGCGCCAGCGTGTATTCGTTGAAATGTTCTTCGAGCGTATCGTGGCGCAAATTGGCGGCGATGCGGATTTGTTCGACGCGGCTTTCGGTTGCGGTGACGGTGTAGTCGTCGGCGACATCGAGATACATCGACAGCACCGGGCACAAGCGTTCCTCCCCCAGCGTGTAGTGGTGGATGGCGGATTCAGGCAGCATGGTGATTTTGTTGCCGGGCAAATACACGGTAGAAAGCCGCTTGGCGGCGGCTTTATCCAAAAGCGATCCGGGCAAAATGCCGAGCGCAGGCGCGGCGATGTGGATGCCGATGCGAAAGCCGCCGTTGCTTGATGAGACAAGCGAAAACGCATCGTCAATTTCGGTAGTGGTGGCATCGTCGATGCTGAACGCTTCCACCGACGCAAGCGGCAAATCTTCAACGCCGCCAGGCTGCCAATCGGCAAACTCCGCTTGCGCCAACTCCGCCTGCGTAAAATGATCGCGCACAAAGCGATCAAAGTGATAATCGTGCGTCGAAGGAATCGCACCACATTTCTCCAACAAATGCGTCGCGCTCAAATGCGTGATCGCCGCCGCCGCTTCCAACGCTTTCCAAGCAAGCGTGTTTTTATCAGGCGCGTAAAGCAAATCCGGAAGCAGCGCGGAAAACTCGTCAGGCAGCGTAAACGCGCTCAATTGGGCGACAAATTCCGCCTGTTGCTCCGCCAGGCGACGCTTTTTTTCGACGCTCGCCAACGCCGCCTTGAGCGATTCCGGCGGCGCAGCCTTGTAGCGCCCGCGACCCTTTTTGTAGAAATACATCGGCGCATCGTGCAGGCGCATCAGCACCGCCGCAGCTTCCAGCGGGGACGGCGCGTGGCCGAAATAATCCTGCGCCAGCGTCTCGTAAGAAAATTCGGCATCCGCCGTGCAGCATTCCCACAAAAAATTCGGGTCAAACTCGCCCGCCTGCTGCTGCGCGGCCTCGATAAAGCCAGTCGCAGCGGGCGCAGCAAAACGCAGCAACACCGCCGTCGCCTTGATTTTGGAACGCTTGCCGTGCGGCGCTTCGACTTGCAGCGAAGTGTCGTTATCCGCGAGGATAGTGGCGACTTTGAAACCGCCGTCCTCTTCGTAAAAAACATTCATGGGGAGCTTGGGGGAATTTAGCGCGGCGTAGATTACAAAGGGCGCGGATTATAGCGCGGAATGGTTATCTTGGAGCGCGTAGGGCGGATGAGCGCAGCGTTATCCGCCGCAGTCATACGGCGGATAACGCTGCGCTCTCCACGGGATACCGGGCTACGCCCATAATCCGCCCTACAACGCTCCGGCTTTATCGGCAAATTGCCTAGCCAAAGGGCGGCGTGTTTTTTGCGCAATCAACACGCGCGCGGGAGCAAAATTATTGTCGCAAGGATTCAGGCACGAGCCGCTTGCGCCACCAAGCGCACGCCCAGCGCGGTGCAAACGCGGCTAATCGTATCGAAGCGCGGCTGCGCATTGGGGCGCAGCGCCTTATATAGTGCTTCGCGGGTGATCCCCGAAGCCTTTGCGATCTCGCTCATCCCGCGCGCGCGGGCGATGTCACCCAGCGCCGCTGCCAGCAAGGATGCGTCGTTATCTTCCAAAACGACTGTCAGGTATTCGGCTATCGCCTGTTCACTATCGAGATACTCGGCAGCGTCAAAATCGGCTAAGTCAGCGATGCGGATTTTTTTGGTCATAATCTACTCCTCAATTAACGCCGCAAGTTTCGCGGCCTTGGCTATATCGGCAGATTGCGTGGATTTATCACCGCCGCCCAGCATCACGATCAACACCGACTTGCGCCGGATATAGTACATGCGCCAGCCCGGCCCGAAGTCCTCGCGCATCTCGAACACCCCGCCACCAACAGGTTTGACATCACCCAGATTGCCCAGCGCGGCCTTACGCAAACGCTTCACCAAACGGCGTTGCGTCATGCCATCGCGGATACCTTTGAGCCAGACATCGAATGCGTCGGTGCGCTTGATCGAGAACATGCGCGAAGTGTAGCCGAACGATTACAAAAGGTCAATGTCGGATTGGTCGATCGAAGAAGGATTACATGAAATGACATCACGCACGTCAGCGTGTAGGGCGGATGAGCGTAGCGTTATCCGCCGCACCATACGGCGGATAACGCTACGCTCATCCGCCCTACAGCGCCGCTAACAATTTCTCGTGGATGCCGCCAAAGCCGCCGTTGCTCATGATCAGCACATGGTCGCCCTCACGCGCGGCGCGAACGATGGCTTCGATGAGGGGGTCGAGATCGTCGTGGCACTGCGCTTTGTCGCCCAGCGATTGCAACGCGCCCGCTGCGTCCCAGCCTAGATTGGCGGTGTAACAAAACACTTGCTCCGCATCGGCGAGGCTGGCGGCGAGGCTGTCTTTCCACGTACCCATTTTCATGGTGTTAGAGCGCGGCTCTAGCACGGCGAGGATGCGGGCGTTTTTAACTTTGCTGCGTAGCCCTGCGAGCGTGGTGGCGATGGCGGTGGGGTGGTGGGCGAAATCGTCATAGACGGTGATGCCGTTGATGATGCCGCGCACTTCCATGCGGCGTTTGACGTTTTTGAATTGCGCCAACGCTTCGATGGCAACATGGCTGGGAACCCCGGCGTGACGCGCGGCGGCGATGGCGGCGAGCGCGTTCATGCGGTTGTGCTCGCCGAGCAAATCCCAGTTGAGGATGCCCGCAACTTGTCCTCGAAATGAAATCTCGGTGTGGCCTTCCGCTGTTTCCGTAGCTTGCCATCCATCGGCATGACCGAATTTTTCTACCGCGCTCCAGCAACCTTTCGCCAACACATTATCCAAGTTTTTATCCGCACCATTACTGACGATAAGACCGCTGCCGGGGACGGTGCGGACGAGGTGGTGGAATTGCTGTTCGATGGCTTTGATGTCGGCAAAAATATCGGCGTGATCGAATTCGAGGTTGTTGAGGACCGCGGTGCGCGGGCGGTAGTGGACGAACTTGGAGCGCTTGTCGAAAAACGCGGTATCGTATTCGTCGGCTTCGATCACGAAAAAACCGTTAAATCCCCCCTGCCCCCCTTTTTCTAAGGGGGGTGACCTTCTCTCAGCCGCAGCATCACCAATATCGCTCCCCCCTTTGTAAAAGGGGGGCTGGGGGGGATTTAATCGCGCCGACACGCCGAAATTCTCCGGCACGCCGCCGATCAAAAATCCCGGATTCAATCCCGCGTAATCGAGTATCTGCGCCAGCATCGCGCTGGTGGTGGTTTTGCCGTGCGTGCCCGCCACCGCCAGCACCCACTTATCGCGCAGAATATTTTCGGCGAGCCATTGCGGCCCGGAAACGTAAGGCAGATTGCGGTCGAGTATTTCTTCCATCAGCGGGTTGCCGCGCGACACCACGTTGCCAACGACATACACGTCGGCTTGCAGGTTGATTTGATCGGGTGAAAAGCCCTCGATCAGAGCGATGCCCTGCGCCTCCAACTGTGTGCTCATCGGCGGATAAACGTTCGCGTCGCAGCCGGTGACTTTGTGTCCCGCCGCGCGCGCGATGGCGGCGATGCCGCCCATGAAAGTGCCGCAGATGCCTAATATGTGCAGATGCAAAATTGTTCCTCTGTCTTAAAATATTCAAGAAAACTTAGCCACGGATGGACACGGATTGCCACGGATAAAAGCGAGAATCAAAATCAACCTATGCCTTATCTCATCTGCCATTTTTGGCATCATTTGTTTTTATCCGTGTAAATCCGTGTCCATCCGTGGCTAATCTTTTGCCTCGCCATTTCACACATCGTCCAGCGACGCGCCGCACAAATGCGCCACATCGCCCCAAGTCACCAACCGCCAGCGTCCCTCGACAAAATCGAAGCGGTTGACGCTGGCGTTGAGCAGCACGGTGTTGCGCGCACCGTCGAGCGGCGCGCCGGTGGCATGGCGATACATCGCATCCAACACACCGCCGTGGGTGACGGCGACGATAATTTTGCCGTCGTGTTTCTCGGCGAGCGCGCGACAGGTGTCCGCCACCCGCGCCACAAACTGCTGCGCGCTTTCGCCGCCGGGCACTTGGTAATCCGGCCCCAACGTGCGGTAGCGCGCATAAATTTCCGGGTGGATGTGTTGCGCCTCGGCGCGGGTGAGCGCCTGCAAAATGCCGAGATTGCGCTCGCGCAAACCCGCCTCCGCAATAATTTCTCGCCCCGATGCCGCGCCAATTTTTTGCGCGGTCAACTGCGCGCGACCCAAGTCGCTGCTGTAGAGCGCGTCGAAATGCGTCGCCGCGAGCCGTTCGGCGAGGGCTTCGGCTTGGGCGATGCCCGCCTCGCTTAACGGGCTGTCGAGATGCCCTTGGATACGGTGCTCGCGGTTCCAAATGGTTTCGCCGTGGCGTAGCAGGATGAGTTGGGTGTGGGGCATGGTTGCGTCATTATAAACGGCGCGTCCAAGACAAAGCACAAAAAAGCCTGACACGAATGGCCACGAATGAACCTAGAAAAAGCATTTAGCCACGGATTAACACGGATAAATCAAAAACTTATTAAGGAGAAGCGCGTCACCTACAAGGTTGATACCCAACGTGATTCAGCGCCATAATAATCCGTGAAAATCCGTGTTAATCCGTGGCTGAACTGCGGTTTTTAGGATGAATCGGGCAGGCACGGGCACTACGTAACCGATCGGCTAAGCTGGCAAATTACGCCAGCAAGTCGCTGCTAAGCCTGCCCCTACAACACCTCGCGCCATTTTCCCGGCGGCAAATCTGCCAGCGTATGTTCGCCCACCGCATAGCGTATCAGCCGCAAGGTCGGCAAACCCACGGCGGCTGTCATGCGCCGCACTTGGCGGTTTTTGCCCTCAAAGAGGGTGAGTTCCAGCCATGCCGTGGGGATACTGGCGCGGACGCGCACCGGCGGCTGGCGCGGCCACAATTGCGGCGGCGTTTCCATGTGGCGGGCTTGTGCGGGGCGCGTGGTGAATTGTTTGTGGTCGATATTGAGCGTCACGCCGCGCCGCAATTTTTCGAGTGCGGCCCAGGTGGGCAGACCTTCGACTTCGACCCAATAAATTTTCGGCAGCTTGTGGTCGGGGTCGCTGAGTTTGTTCTGCAACTTGCCGTCGTCGGTCAGCAGCACCAAACCCTCGCTGTCCGCATCAAGCCGCCCGGCGGGATAAAAATTCGGCAGAGGGATAAAACTTTTTAGCGAGGTGTGCCCCGCCGTTTCGGTGAATTGGCAGATTACGCCGTAGGGTTTGTTGAAGGCGATCAATGATGTCTCCCCAGTTCGCGACAGCGAATTGGGGCCGTTCTCACCCTCTCCCCTCGCGGGAGAGGGCCGGGGAGAGGGGGAGCGCGATTTCGATCTAACAGCCTGCAATTATGAAAATCTCATTCGCTTTGCTCACAGCATGTCCGGCGAAATCGCCGCGCGCAATATCGTCTCGTGATCGCGTTGGCGCAGCCACCAGATCGCGCCTTTTTTGGTGCTGAACGACAGCCCTTTGCCCGCCAACAACAAGCCCGCGACTTCGCCCAGCGTGGGCTGATGGCCGACCACCAGCACCGTGCCGCCCGCATCCGGCCAACCGGCTGCGGCCATGACATCGCGCGCGCTGGCTCCGGGTGCGACGGCGGCGAGCGTGACAAAATCTTCGCCCTTATTTTTGCTCAACTTGGCCAAGGCGTTCGCCGTTTGCTGGGTGCGCCGCGCCGGGCTGACGACGACGCGCGCGTCGGCGGGCAAGCGTTTATGCAGCCACGCGGCCATCGCCTGCGCTTGCTCTTCGCCTTTGGGGGTCAACGCGCGCGCCATGTCCGGGATGCTGTCCTCGGCCTCGGCGTGTCGCCATAAAATGAGATCCATAATCCTACTCCAAACGTATCCAAAAAAAACGCGCCACTTCCTGGTTCATCATGGCCACGATCAACAGCAATAATCTGATCGCGATAAGCGCGAACACCGGCGACAAATCAAAATTGCCTATCGGCGGAATAAACCGTCTGAACACGTTCAGAAAAGGCGCGGTCAGGCTGTTTAACATCGGTGCCGCCGGGCTGCGCGGATTAAACCAGGAAAGCAACGCTTGCAGAATCACCGCCGCCAACATGAGATAAAGGGTGAGCTTGATGATTTCGACCGCCGCCAACAACATCAACATGCCTGACGCCGCACCTGGGTTGCTGCCAAAATCATAACCGCGCAGCGCGTAAAGTATCCCCATCAACAGCAGTTGCGTGGCCCAGGCGAGCAGCAGCGTGGCCAGGTCTATCCCCCACGCGCCGGGAACGATGCGCCGCGCCGGGCGCACGATAAAATCGGTCAACGCGACCAGAAATTGCGAAACAACGTTGCGCGGTGGGGTGCGAAAAATTTGCAGATAAAATCGCAACAACAACGCCAGCGAGAACAGCCCCAGCAGGGTGTCGACAATTAGGGTGATGGCTTGTGTGAGCATGATCCCAGAAAGAACATTTAGCCACGGATTTACACGGATTTACACGGATAAGATCAAAAACAATCTGAGCAGGCGTAAGCCTTTTTGCAGTTGCCTGGTTTTATCCGTGTCCATCCGTGTCCATCCGTGGCGAATAGCTTTTTTGACTACTGTTGAGCCGCGTTAATCCGTGGCTGAACTACGGTTTTTAGGATAATTAAGTTTTACCCAATTCGTCGCCCATCTGCTGCGCTCGCGCTTGTGCCGCGCGGATAGCCGCCACAAAATGTGGTTTGATTTGCGCCGTCTCCATCTCGTTCAAGGCGCGTTCCGTGGTGCCGCCTTTGGAAGTGACGTTGGCGCGAAGTTGCGCGGCGGGCTCGGCGCTCTGCGCGGCCAGTTGCGCCGCGCCCAAAAAAGTCTGCAAACTTAATTGCCGCGCCTGTGCATCAGAAAAACCCAACTCCAGCGCCGCTTGCTGCATCGCCTCGATAAAATAGAACACGTACGCCGGGCCGCTGCCGGATACTGCCGTGACCGCGTCGAGCATGTCTTCCTGTTCCAGCCACAACACCTGCCCCACCGCACCCAAAATCATTTCGGCGTTTTTCTTCTCTTCCGCGCTCACGCCCGGCAACGCATAAAGCCCGGTGATGCCCGCGCGGATCAACGCCGGGGTGTTAGGCATGGCGCGCACGACGCGCGCATAGTTGCCCAGCCAACGAGAAATATCTGGCGCGCGAATGCCGGCGGCAATGGAAACGACCAATTGGTTTTTCAACAGCGGCGCCAGTTCCGCAGCGACTTGCGCCAAATGCTGCGGCTTCACCGCCAGCACCACCGCCCCGCTGTCCGCCTCCCCCCCAGCGGCAATTTCTGCCAGCGTCGCCACCGCCTTGACTCCCCAAACCGCGCGGATTTTTGTACGCGAGGCTTCGTCGATTTCGACCACACAAAGCTGCGCGGGGGGCATGCCCTGTTGCAACAACCCGCCGATCAAAGCGGTCGCCATGTTACCGCCGCCGATAAAAGTGATGTTCATGGGTTTTTGCCGAATAGAAAATGTGGGTGCGCGATGATATACCGAGGGCGCGCAAACAACAAAACTTGACTGCGGCGCTACGCGCCCGCAAACGAAACCACCAGATGACTTGGGAGGCTGACGACAAAACCGGAAAACCGTGGTGAAAACCGTGGTCAATGTGCGGTTATAAATTGCCCCCGGTTTTCACCATCTCAACAATATCAGCACCACCATTTACAACAAAATAACGAGCACTCACTTTTGTGCCCTCCTATAATGGGTATAAGCACAAAAAAGCGTTAGAAAAATGTCAAACGATATATTGAGCTGTAATACCAAAAGCAGAATTAAGTAGATGCTGGCACCAAGATCGCTGCCAAGAACCCTAGTGAAATCGATCCAGACTCTATTGTGCTGTGAGTATAGATAAATAAAAAAAATGTATATCTGCAGGGGAGCGCCAATAATGTAAATTGGATTAAATAACCTTTGCCCTAACAACAAGCGTAGTTGAGTTTGCTTGCCGTCCACAATAACTGGGATGTTGTTCTTTTTTTGTATGTCGTGAGCTTGGCGCAGGCTACCAAAGAAGAAGAAGGGATTAAGGTATTGAACGCTTTTATAAAAAACATCATTGATGAGAATATATAAATTTGTGTGGCTTGGGTTTGTGACTGGCTGATCTAATTCGGAATGGCTAAACCATTTTATTGATGCACTCAAGTATGAGAGTCCAAGTAGTGCATATAAGAGCATATTATCGGTGTAAGTAAAAAAGCTCGCAGAAAGTGATTTTCCTTTATACAAACACGCAGCAATAAAAATAAGAAAAAACAGGTGCGCACCAATAGCACTTAGTGGCACAAGCCTTGCCCTTACAACTTGCTTCCCGCTCACATCGTTGAGGTTGCCCATTAGCCGCTGTTCCGTCCGCATGTCCGCGACGCTATTCTTTGTAAAAATTTCTTCATTCCTTTAATTCTCCTTAAACAGAAAAAAGGATTACGCCGCCCCTATAAATTCTTAAGTTAGCCATTTTACGGTACGGATACTTCGACATAGCTGCCGACGGATGCTGAACTTATCGCGGACGCAACACGCTCTACGACTACCCGAATGCGAGGCCAACTGGTCGTAGAAAGTACAACGACAGCAATTCGTCGAGACGCAAGATTTTGTTGGTATCGGAGATTAGTGTCGGTGGTATCGATTACTTCGAATCCCAGCTCTTCAGCAGAACGCAATAATTCACCGTTTTTCAGAGTAGCCCAACCAAGCTCATAAGCGGTGGAAATACTGTGCTCCGAGAGCGCTTGCCGGAGCGGAACCGGCGTTCCTTGGTCAAACAAAACGCGCACTTATGCGGCCAACAAAGTGGACTTTGCCGCGTGTTCCAATACGTGGCGCGCCTGAGTCAACGAGACACCGGGAAACCATTCGACGAACTGGTGGACGGAGGCATCTTCTTCCAGATTCTCGAAGAGCGCGGCAACAGGAACCCGCGTGCCTCGGAAAACCCAAGCACCACTTACGCGATCAGGGTCGCGCTCGACATCGGGGCAGGAAGACCAATCAATCATGAATAGATGATAGCACTTTGAATTGAAAATGGGCGGCTAAAGTTATGTTTTGCAAGAAGACAAAGGGGCAACTGGATCAAATTCCGGGGTAGATTGACGTTGCCTAATCGCAGCGTTTTATCTCCCGTTCATCGGCGGATTATTTTGATGTTGTTATCGCTGACAGCGCGGACAATAAAAACTCGACCTCTGCCCTTGGGTAATCTGCTTGATGCTCGCGCCGCATTTGCGGCAGGGTTCACCGCCTCGTCCATAGACAAAATAATTCTGCTGAAAATAGCCGGGGTTGCCGTCGCTGCCGACGAAATCGCGCAGGCTGCTGCCACCCGCTTGGATGGCGGCTTGCAGGATGGTTTTGATCGTTTGCGCCAATTTTTCGCAGCGCACTAAGCCGATTTTTCCGGCGGCGGTGTCGGGGTGGATGCCCGCACCGAACAAGGCTTCGCTGGCGTAAATGTTGCCGACACCGACGACGATGCGGCTATTCATGAGGGCGATTTTGATATGCACTTTTCGCCCTCGTATCGCGTCGTGTAGCGCTTTGCCGGTGAAGGCGGCGGTCAGCGGTTCCGGCCCCAGATGCGCCAACAGCGGGTGTTGCAGCGCGTTTTGCAGATCGCCCGGCAACCACAATACTGCGCCGAAACGGCGCGGGTCTTTTAAGCGTAAGCGGGTGTGGTTCGCCAATATCAAATCAAAATGGTCGTGTTTTTGCGCGGCGACATCCGCTGCCAGCAAGCGCAAACTGCCGGACATGCCCAGATGCAGCAGCAAAAATCCCAAGCCGCAATCGATCAGCAAATATTTGCCTCTGCGGTTTACGTCACGGATGGTTAGCCCCGCCACCGTTTTTGGCAAATGGGCGGGGATCGGCCAACGCAAATTTTTGTTGCGCACGACGGCGGTATCGATGCGCTGCCCGACAAGCTGCGGCGCTATGCCTCTGCGGGTGACTTCGACTTCGGGGAGCTCGGGCATTATCCCGCGCTCCTGCGCCGCCACCAGATGAGTGCGCCGCCAATGACAAACGCCAGCGGCAGCACGATCAAAAAGCCGATGGCGATGACGGCGAGCGCGGTTTTGCTGAGGTTGAGGCTGGCATCGAGGGTGGCGCGGGGTTGCGTGGCGATCATCGCGTCGTCGCTCAGCAACCAGTTGACAAGGTTGATGCCCAGATCGAGGTTGCCACCGTTGCCGAGATACGTGTTCGCCAAAAAATGGCCACTGCCGACGATGACGATGCGTTGCTCGTGCTCCTCGTTTGCGCCGCGTTTTAGCTTGCGTGTCATGGCGGCGGCGATGCTGACCGGACCCGCCACCTCGCGGGCTTTATCGAAAGTGGGCGCGCCCTCCAGTTTGCCGGTTTCGAGCCAGCCAGTCTGCGCGACTTCGACCAGCGCAGTGGTTTTCCAGCCGGAATTTTCGTTGGCCGCGATCTGCCGCGCGAACGGGAACACGGTCACGTAATTAAAATTTTTCAGGATAGGATGCGGCGCGTAATTCGCCCCCAACGACAGCGTCAGAGGGGCGCCCAGTTGCGTCGCCTGCGGATCCACCACCACCCCCGGGGTCAGGTTTAATTGCAGCTTTTCGGCGAGCGCCTCCAAGCCGCGCAAAGGTTCTGCGTCGATCAGCCACAACAGGTTACCGCCCGCCTCGACATAGGCGACGAGTTTGCCGACCTCACCTTTGAACAAATCGGTTTGCGGCGAGGCGATGATCAGTGCGCCGACGTTGCCAGGCACGTCTTGGGCGATCGCCAGATTGAGCGCGGCTGCGGCGATGCCGATGCCGCTCAAGCGTTTGCCGAACTCGCCCAGATCGTGGTTGGCCGCGCCGTCGAGGCGACGCTCGCCGTGGCCGCTGAGCCACATCAACTGTTTGTTGCCAACACGCGCGAGGCGTGTCAAGAGTTGCGTGAACGCTTGTTCGTTGAGCGTGGTGAGGTGCTCGCTGCGCTTTTCATAGGCCACCACCATTTCGCCGTTGACGGAAATTCCTGCGGCCTGCGCGAGTTTGGGCTGCTCCGTCGGGTCGATAAAGGTGACGCTGAAATTGGGCTTCTCGCGCTGGTACAGCAAAAAAAAATCCGACATTATTTTTCGCAAATCGCCCAGCTTGGCATCCTGCTGCGTGGCGTAGATCGTCACCGCAATCGCCTCCGGCATTTGCCGGAGGCGCTCGCGGCTGGCCTCGCTCAAGCTGTTGCGACCGTTTTGGCTGACATCCCATTGCAGCGCCCCATATTGCTTTGCCAGAAAACCCAGCAGCCCGGCGAGCGCGAACAGCAACACCGCAAAAGCGCTGTTGCGCGCCAGCTTCAGCAAAAAAGATTTAGTTGCCGCGCTCATGACCAACGCTCACTATCGAGGCGGCGGATGGCCAACAACAGGAACACCGTGATGAACAGAAAAAAATACGCCAGATCAAACGTGCCGATCAAGCCGCGATTGAACTGTTCGAAATGTTTGAGCGGCGACATCTGCTGCAACACCCCCGCGAACAGCTCGCTGTTAGAAGATGCGTCCATCAACCACAAACCCATCAGCGCGAACAGCGTGGTGGCGGCGGCGATCGCCGGGTGTGCGGTGAGGCAGGAAAAATATAGCCCCAGCGCAACAAACGCGGCGACCAGCAAACCCAAGCCCAGCAGATTGCTGAACAGCAGCCCCAGATCCAACACGCCGCCCGCCAACAGTGACAGCGACATGGCGAGCAGTAGCGCGACCGGGCAAGCCAGAAAAATCAGCATCCCCAAAAATTTGCCGAACACGATGTCGCTCACGCTCAGCGGCGCGGAAATCAACAGGGCGAGGGTGTGATTACGCCGTTCTTCGGCGATCAGACGCATGGTCAGCAAGGGTGTCACCATCAACAGCAACATCGCCGCCGCATTGAATATCGGCGAGACGATAATTTCGGTAATCCCCGGCGGGTTGGCGAGCTGGATCAATTGCGGCGCGATCTCGGTATAAGCGTCCAACCTGCCCAGAAAAATCCACGCCAGCAATAATTGCAACAACGCCAGCACCGCCCAAGCGAGCGGGGACACGAACAGGCTTTTGAGTTCTTTGGCGGCGAGAGTGAGTATCATAAAAACAAAAGTAGGCTGCGAAAACCTGCCAGACAAATTTTAGCCACGGATTGACACGGATTGACACGGATAAGGTCAACGTCGGTTAAATTGCTTTTATCCGTGTCAATCCGTGTTAATCCGTGGCTGATTTCCCGATGCCGGATGAGTCAAACTGACAAACAAATCCTCCAGCGATTGTTGCGATTGTTTGATCGCTACCATGGTATCGGCAAACACGATGCGCCCGTGATGCAAAATAATAATACGGTCGCAGATATTTTCAACTTCCGCGAGAATATGCGTGGAAAGAATCACGCTGCACAGCCCGTCGGCGGCGGTTCTCAAGTCGCGGATCAGGCTGCGGATGTCGCGCATCTGGTTGGGGTCTAGCCCCACGCTCGGCTCGTCGAGGATCACCACATCGGGCTGATGAATGATCGCCTGCGCGATGCCGACACGCTGCTGGTATCCCTTGGAAAGTGTGCCGATCAAGCGTTTGCCAACCTCGGACAGGCCGCAACGTTGTTTGCTGGCATTGATCATCGCGGCGCGCTGCGCGGGCAACACGCGGTGCAATTTCGCCGCCAGCATGAGATACTCGTCGACGCTCAATTCGCGGTACAGCGGCGGGGTTTCCGGCAGATAACCGAAGTGCATCTTGGCCGCCTGCGGTTCGGCCAGCATATCCACGCCGCAAATGCGGATGTTGCCGGCACTGGGGGCAAGATTGCCGGTGAGCATATTCATGGTGGTGGATTTGCCCGCGCCATTCGGCCCCAGAAACCCCAGCACTTCGCCGCGCACGAGTTCCAGATCCATCGTTGCGAGCGCGTGCCGCCGTCCAAAATTTCGGCTCAGGCCCTGTACGGAGAGGGTTATTTCGGTCATGGGAAAATTGAATGTTCGTTCAGCTACCCGAAATAAGGGCGGCAGTTCTAAAACAAAACCATCTCACGCGGAGACGCGGAGGTCGCGGAGAACACCGAGAGCATTTATGTTTTTCTCCGCGATCTCCGCGTCTCCGCGTGATACAAGTTTTTTTCTTTAAGAGACGGCGTGTCAATGTATCAAGGCTGCTGGCCGCCTTAATTTCTGGCTGCTGGATAAATCAACGTTTCTTTGGCGGCAAATATACCCTAATATGTCACTCACTTTTACCCGCTCTGGACACGTTATGCGTAACCGATTGATTAGTGCCCTGTTTATTTTGACGATCAGTGCCTGCGCGCAAATGCCACCCAAGATCGCCGAGCAGCAAGACGCTCCGCCTTCGGTGTCCACCGCCAAAGCCAAGCCGCTCTACGCCGATTTGCCGAATCAGGATCTGACCAACAAGCTTTTATTTGAATACTTGCTTGCAGAAACGGCTTTGCAGCGCGACCACCCGCAAGTCGCCATCGGCACCTATCTGGATTTGGCAAAATCCACGCGCGACCCGCGCATCGCGCAGCGCGCCACCGAAGTGGCCCTGGCAACGCGCCAAGCCCAAGCGGCGCTTGAAGCGGCTACGATTTGGCTGCAAACCGCCCCCGACTCGGTGACCGCGCGGCAAACCGTGGCGGCATTGTTGGTGAATGCGGGCAAGCTCGACGAGGCGCGCCCACACCTGGAGAAATTGCTGGTCGTTGATCCGGCCAACGTCGGCAAAGCCTTTTTGCAATTGAATAACCTGCTGGCGCGGCATAGCCAAAAAGCCGCCACCCTCAAGCTGGTCACGCAATTGGCGCAGCCTCACGCCACGCTGCCGGAAAGCCATTTCGCGGTCGCCCAGGCGGCCTTGTTGGCGAATGAACTGGAAGTGGCGTTGGCCGCCAGCAAACGCGCCTTGCAGCTTAAACCCGGCTGGGAACTGGCGGCAGTGTATCAGGGACAAATACGCCAGAAACAATCGGCCGCCAGCGCGGAAGCGTTTTACAAACAATATCTCAGGGATTACCCCAAGAGCAACGAAGTGCGCTTGAGTTATGCGCGCCTGCTGGTGGCGGAAAAAAACTACGCCGCGGCGCGCAACGAATTTCAACAGTTGCTCGCAGACAACGCCAACAACGCCGACATCGCGCTGGCGGTGGCGCTGCTGTCGATGGAGCTACGCGATTTCGATGTCGCCGAAACCAATCTCAAACGCTTGCTCGCGCTCAATTACAAAGACCCCGATGATGTGCATTTTTATCTCGCGCAGATTTATGAAGAAACCAAACGCATCCCGCAGGCCATGGCAGAGTATCTGGCGATCGACGACGGCGAACGCTACTTCCCGGCGCAAATCAAATACGCTGATTTGCTCGCCAAGCAGGGAAAGTTGAGCGAAGCGCGTACGCATTTACGCGAGCTGCCCGCCGACAATAACCAGCAGCGCGCCCAAGTGATTCTGGCCGAAAGCCAGTTGTTGCGCGAGGCGCATTTGTATCAGCAAGCGTTTGATTTTTTGAGCGCGAGCCTGGAAAAATTGCCCAATTATCCCGACCTGCTGTACGACCGCGCGATGACCGCAGAAAAACTCGATCAGCTTGTTGTCATGGAGCAGGATTTGCGCAAGGTGATCCAGATCAAACCCGATCACGCCCACGCATACAACGCCCTCGGATACAGCCTCGCCGACCGCGGCGAGCGTCTGCCGGAAGCCTTGGCGCTCATCGAAAAAGCCGTGCAGCTCGCGCCGGATGACCCGTTCATCCTCGACAGTTTGGGCTGGGCGCATTACCGCATGGGCAACCTCACCGAGGGCCTGAAACAGTTGCAGCGCGCCTACGCTGCTAAGCCCGACCCCGAAATCGCCGCGCATCTGGGCGAGTTGCTGTGGCGGCAGGGGGCCAAGGAAAAAGCCCGCGAAATCTGGCAGGCCGCGCTAAAAAGCCACCCTACCAACGAATCTTTGTTAAGCGTCATTAAAAAATTCGCGCCGTGAAATTCAAAACCTTGCTTGCCGTGCTGACGCTCGTGGCGATCGAAGCTTGTTCGCTCTTGCCTGTCGCCCCAGCGGCCAACACGGCGATCAGGACAGTCCCCGCCACCGCAAGCCCCTCTGTCGATTTTGAATTGAGCGGCAGAATCGCGGTGAAATTTGAGCAACAAAATTTTTCCGGCGGTATCCGCTGGCGGCATCGCGCTAACCGCAATGAAATCTTTCTCCTCTCTCCGCTCGGTCAAGCCGTGGCAGAAATCCGGAACGACGACATCGGCGCGGTGCTCATCACCTCGGCGCACAAAATCTATCGCGCCAACAACGTGGAAGAGCTGACCAAAACGGTGCTGGGGTGGCGTTTGCCGGTGGACGGCTTGCCCTACTGGGTGCGCGGCGTGTCCGCGCCCCCGAGCGAATCGACTGTGGAAGAAGATGCGGCCGGCAAGATAGTTTCTCTGCAACAAGACGGCTGGGCAATCCGTTACACCGGCCACGCACCGACGCTTGCCGCAGACGATCCGGATCAGCGCAATTCGCCCGAACGCCCCAAAACACTGGTGTTGACCCGCGACCAGTTGCACATTCGCCTGGTCGTGGATGCGTGGGGCGAATGACATCAAATTTTGGGAGCGTGACCGTGAAAATCGCTATCTCCGGTTCGGCGGGCATCGGTAAAACCACGCTGGCAAAGGCATTGGCGCAGTCGCTCGGTCTGCCGTTGATCGCCGAAGGTTACGCGCCGCTGTTCGACCTTCCCGCCGCGCCGCCGGCGGAACTGGTGCCGCGCTTCGAAAAAATTCTGCGCGATAAAAGCGCGCTGGAAGCCAGCCATCAGGCTTATGTGGCCGATCGCGCCAGCACCGATCTTTTTAATTTATGGCTGAGCCTGGGGTTGGGGCAACTGCCGCAGGAGACGGAAAAATTTTATCGGGCCTGCCGCGAGCATAGTCAGTGTTATGATTACGTGGTGCTGTTGCCGTGGGGTGTTTTTTCGGTGCAACCCATAAAGAATACCGGTAATTTTCAACAGCGCGCGGACAATCCGTGGATACAGTTGCGCAACCATGCGACCATCTGCGGGCTGAACGCGCTGTGGTTGCCGGAAGCGCGCTTGATCCATTTGTCGCAACAAGCGGTGTCGACAGAAGAACGATTGGCGGCGATCAAGCAGTTTTTTGTAGCGTCGTAGGGCGGCGGGCCGCCCTACCCATTAAATAAAATCATGACACAATCTATCAACACCCCTATCGGCTACCGGCAACTCGTCGCGCTCAACAAACAGCTACATCGTTTCGCTCTCGCCAAAGAAAGGTCTTACCAGTTTTGCGCGCACATCAACGCGCTGCCGCTGGTGATCTCGGAATTTCCGCTGGCATGTCATGCCTATCCCATCGTGTTTGTGAGCGCGGCAGGCAAGACCGGTTACGGCGCGGCCGCAGTGACCGGACTGAAAGCCGACCAAAACCTATTTTGCGACGCGGAGGGCGCGTGGCGCGCCAACACCTATATTCCGGCGTATGCGCGCGCGTATCCGTTTTGTCTGGCGACGGTGATCGACGACGACAAGCCGCGCACCGATAAAATGGTGTGCATCGCCGCAGAAGCTGTGGCCGAAAACGGTCAGGAGTTATTTGCCGAAGATGGCGAGCCCACGGCGCTTTGGCGCGGCACAGAGAAATTGTTACAGGAATACGAAAACGACACCGCGCGCACCGCCGCGATGTGCAAGGAGCTTAAAAACATGGGGCTGCTCAAGGAATTCGGCATCCAGGCCACCAATGCGAGTAAAGAAAATTTCAGCTTGACCGGGATGGTGTGCGTCGATGAAGCGGCGCTGGCAAAATTGAGCGCGGCGCAATTTCGCAAACTCATCAACGAAGGCTGGATGGAAAAAATTTACGCGCATTTGATTTCGCTGCGAAACTTTCAGGCGCTGGCAGGGAACGCGTAGCTGTGGAGCCCGCGCTCCCAACGCTAGTAGCGTGACTCATAAATATCGAAACATGAAACGGCATCTTTTTCCGCATGGCAGTCCGCTCACTCTGGAATTGATTATCAGCGGACGGGTTGCTCGTCGTTGCATATGAATAACTATGCGCCGCCGACACGGCGTTGGCGAAGCCATCCGGGGCGGGAGGCGGAGCAAAGGGGCGCTTCCCGCAAGCGGGCGACTGCGTCGCTAACGAGTCCGCGCCCCCTCCTCGCGCCTTGCCCTGCGAAAAAATCCATCCGCTTCATTTTGTCTCGCTATTTATGAGTCACGCTACTAGTGCAACACCCTCGGCATACTCAAAATAAATTCCGGAATAACCGCATCGAATTTCTTGCCGTCCTCCGCCGCCATCTGATAGCTGCCCCGCATCGCGCCCACCGGCGTGGCGATGGCGGTACCGCTGGTGTATTCGAAGCGCTCGCCCGGTTTGAGCAACGGCTGCTCGCCCACCACGCCCAGGCCGCGCACTTCCTGCACCGCACCGTTGGCATCCTTGATGACCCAGTGGCGGCTGATGAGCTGCGCCGTTACCGTGCCACTATTCTCGATGCTGATGGTATAAGCAAACACGTAACGGTCACTGGTCGGATCCGACTGATCCGGCAGATACACGGTTTTTACCCCGATGGTAATCTCGTATTTTTTACTTTCAGCCATAATGTCGAATAATCGATGTAGCGGTCAACTGCAGTTCCCAGGATGAACCGCATTGCACACTATTTTGCGCCAAGTGGCAAGCAGTTTTGTAGATGGGTGGAGCACAGCGGATACGATCTTTCATGCGCTTTAGCGCATAGAAAGTCGGACTACCCTTGTGGTACAACTCATCGACCATTGCTACGAAGCCGCACGGCTGATGGGTATTGCTGCGCTCCACCCATCCTGCGGAATTACGATTGTTTCTAGGGTAAAATGCGTTTTTTAATTTTTGAGCCTACCCCTCATGCCCAACTATCAAATCGCCCCCAGCATCCTTTCTGCCAACTTCGCCAAACTCGGTGAAGAAATCACCAACGTCATCGCGGCAGGTAGCGACATCATTCACTTCGACGTGATGGACAACCATTACGTCCCCAATCTCACCATCGGCCCGCTGGTGTGCGAGGCGATACGCCCGTTGACCCAAGCGGTTATCGACGTGCATTTGATGGTCAAGCCGGTGGACCGCATCATTCCCGATTTTGCCAAGGCTGGCGCGAACATCATTTCATTCCATCCCGAGGCTTCCGAGCACATCGACCGCACCATCGCGCTGATCAAAGAGCAGGGCTGCAAAGCCGGGTTGGTGTTTAATCCGGGCACGCCGCTGCATTACCTCGATCACGTTTTGGACAAGCTGGACCTGGTGCTGATCATGTCGGTCAACCCCGGTTTCGGCGGGCAGAAATTTATTCCCGAAGCCCTGGCCAAATTAAAAGCCGTGCGAAAAATGATCGCCGCTTCCGGCAAAGCTATTTTGCTGGAAATCGACGGCGGCGTGAAGGTCGACAATATCGCCGAAATCGCGCGCGCCGGTGCGGACACATTCGTGGCGGGATCTGCAATTTTTGGCGCGGCGAAAGAGAGTGATCCGCATCGTTACGACAGCGTAGTTAAAGCCCTGCGATCCGAATTAGCGAAAGTTTGATGGTTTTTTGAGAAACATTTCGTCTTTCCCTAACTAAAATCCACCATGCTCGCTCCGCAAAAAATCCGGCCCGCGACCACCTTCCCCCTCGCCGTCAAAGCCGTGATGGTCGATCTCGACGGCACCATGCTCGATACCGCCGCCGATCTTTCCGCCGCGATCAACGCGATGATGCGCGATCTGGGTCGCGCCGAGTTGCCGGTGTCGCAGATACAAACTTACATCGGCAAAGGCATCCAAAAATTGGTAAAGCGCTCGCTCACGCAAAGCATGGACTTTGATCCGGATGATGCGCTGTTTGCCGAGGCCATGCCGATGTATGAAATCGAATACGCAAAAACTTTGACCTTGGAAACGCGCCCCTATCCGGGTGTGGTCGAAGGTCTCAAAACGATGAAAGCCGAAGGGTTTCATATGGCGTGCATCACCAACAAAGCCGGGCGGTTCACTCTGCCGCTGCTCGTCAATACCGGCCTGCGCGATTTTTTTGAAATCGTGATTGCCGGCGACACCCTGCCAGAAAAAAAACCCCACCCGCTGCCGCTGCTCCACGCCTGCCAACATTTCGGCATACAGCCGCACGAGATGCTGCTCATCGGCGATTCGCTCAACGACGCGCAAGCCGCGCGCGCGGCGGGTTGCCACGTATTCATCGTCCCCTACGGTTACAATGAAGGCCGCGATGTGCGCGAACTCGACACCGATAAAGTGGTGGCAAATTTGGTGGAAGCGGCGGGCTTGATCCAAAAAATATAACGCTTAATAACCTTGAAATACACAGCAAACCCAACCCAAACCACCCCAAACCTTTTAACCGCATCGAACGCAGAGAACGCGGAGCCGCAAAGAACGCAAAGGAAAAACTTAAATGCCCCCATAATAATTCGCCATTCTGAAAGGCTTAAATTGATTTTATTCTTATTTTGATTTTCTCTGCGTTCTTTGCGGCTCCGCGTTCTCTGCGTCGTAGCGGTTAGCCTTTTAATTTTATGACCGAAGCCGAATTCAACGCCCTCGCCGCGCAAGGCTACAACCGCATCCCGCTGGTGCTGGAGACCTTTGCCGATCTCGACACGCCGCTGTCGGTTTACCTGAAACTCGCCAACGCGCCGTACTCGTATCTGCTCGAATCGGTGCAGGGCGGCGAGCGTTTCGGGCGTTATTCTTTTATCGGCCTGCCCGCGCGAAACCGCATCGAGGTGCGCGGGGATCGCTTCAAAATTATCGAAGGCGATCGGTCGCACACGTATCGCAGCGCGGATCCGCTCGCAGAAATCGCCTCCCTGCTCGGCAAATTCAAGGTCGCGCCGCAAAAAGGTCTGCCGCGATTTTGCGGCGGCTTGGCGGGGTATTTTGGCTACGACACGGTGCGCTATATCGAGCCGCGATTGGCGCAGACCAACAAGCCCGACGTGATCGGTTCGCCCGACATCCTGCTGATGCTGACCGAACAGTTGGCGGTGGTGGACAATCTTTCCGGCAAGCTCACGCTGATCGTTTACGCCGACCCGCAGCAAAGCCGTGCCTACCACATTGCCCGGCAACGTTTAGACGAACTGATGCGCGCCCTGCGCGCGCCCGTGAAAATTCCGCCCGCGCCAAAATTTCCGCCGCAGCGAGCCAAATCCGAGTTTGGCGAAACCGCTTACAAGCAAGCGGTGGTGCGCGCCAAGCGGTATATTTTCGAGGGCGACATCATGCAGGTGGTGCCATCGCAGCGCATCAGCCAGCCGTTTCCCGCGTCGCCGCTCAACCTCTACCGCGCGCTCCGCACCATCAACCCGTCGCCGTATATGTTTTACTACGACATGGGCGACCATCACGTGGTCGGCGCGTCGCCCGAAATTTTGGTGCGGCTCGAAGGCGAAACCGTCACCGTGCGCCCCATCGCCGGGACGCGCCCGCGCGGCAAAACCCCGCAGCAAGATGCCGATCTGGCAAAAGAATTGCTGGCCGACCCGAAAGAACGGGCCGAGCATTTGATGCTGATCGACCTGGGGCGCAACGATGTCGGGCGCGTGGCAAAAACGGGGACGGTCAGCGTTACCGAAAACATGAAAATCGAAAACTACTCGCACGTGATGCACATCGTCTCCAACGTCGAAGGCAAAATAAAACCCGGCTTAAAAGCGATGGACGTGCTGCGCGCCACCTTCCCGGCGGGCACGGTGAGCGGCGCGCCCAAAGTGCGCGCGATGGAAATTATCGACGAGCTAGAACCCTCCAAACGCAGCATCTACGCGGGCGCGGTCGGCTATCTCGGCTTTAACGGCGACATGGATTTGGCCATCGCGATCCGTACCGCCGTCATCAAAAACAAAACGCTCTACGTGCAAGCGGGCGGCGGGCTGGTGGCCGATTCCGTACCGCAAAGCGAATGGACAGAAACCCAAAACAAAGCCCGCGCCGTGCTGCGCGCGGCGGAGATGGTGTTGGCGGGATTAGATACGGGGTTTGATTGAAGGGTGTGTGAAACGCTTGCAACGCAGAGATCGCCAAGACGCGGAGACCGCAAAGATGGAAATGAATGTATTGTCTGGCACTGTAAAAAAGGCTTCCTCTGCGTTCTCCGCGTCTCCGCGTACTCTGCGTTGCAAGAGGTTTTAAAAAGAGTGTGTGAAACGCTTGCAACACAGAGATCGCCAAGACGCGGAGACCGCAAAGCTGGAATTGAATAAATTTTCTGGCTGGAAAAGTACTCAAGGAGGGCATAGGGCGCATAGTGAACCGACTATGAAAAAAGCTTCCTCTGCGTTCTCCGCGTCTCCGCGCACTCTGCGTTGTAAGAGGGTTTTAAAAAGGTGTGTGAAACGCTTGCAACGCAGAGTTCGCTAAGACGCGGGGACCGCAAAGATGGATGCGAATGACTTGTCTGGCAAGGTAATCGGCGCAGCGATTGAAGTGCATCGCTTGCTGGGACCGGGATTGCTGGAATCGGCTTACGAATTGGCGCTTGAGCGCGAACTGATCTTGCGGAGTATTCGGGTCGAGCGGCAAAAGGCAGTCCCGCTTGAATACAAGGGTGCTATTTTGGGCGATGCTTTCCGCATGGATTTGCTGATTGAAGAACAGTTGGTAGTTGAAATCAAAGCGGTGGACAGTATCCTGGCAATACATGAAGCGCAACTGCTGACTTATCTCAGGTTGGCTGACAAACGGCTGGGCTTGCTAATAAATTTTAATGGAAAAGTACTCAAGGAGGGCGTAAGGCGCATAGTGAACCGACTGTGAGAAAAACTTTCTCTGCGTTCTCCGCGTCTTTGCGCACTCTGCGTTGCAAGAGGTTCTAACTATGCTTTTAATGATCGACAACTACGACTCCTTCACCTACAACCTCGTGCAGTATTTTGGCGAGCTGGGCGAAGACGTGCGCGTGTTCCGCAACGACGAGATCACATTGGAAAAAATCGCCGAACTTGCGCCGGCGCGCATCGTGATTTCGCCGGGGCCGTGTACGCCGAACGAAGCGGGCGTGTCGGTGCCTTTGATAAAAGCATACGCCGGCAAAATCCCGCTGCTGGGCGTGTGCCTCGGCCATCAAAGTATCGGCCAAGCTTTCGGCGGCAAAATTGTTCACGCGCAGCAACTCATGCACGGCAAAACCTCGCAGATCACGCATCGCGGGGTTGGCGTGTTTGCGGGGCTACCCTCGCCCTTCACCGCGACGCGCTACCATTCGCTGGTGATCGAAAAAGCCAGCCTGCCCGATTGTCTTGAAATCACCGCCACCTCCGAGGACGGCGAGATCATGGGGGTGCGCCACAAGACCCTGAAGGTGGAAGGGGTGCAGTTTCACCCCGAATCCATCTTGACGGAACACGGGCACGATTTGTTGAGAAATTTTTTGAGCCCAAAAAAAATAACATGACCCCCCAACAAGCCCTAACCCGCATCATCGAACACCGCGAAATTTTTCACGACGAGATGCTGTCGCTCATGCGCCAGATCATGGGTGGCGAAGTCTCGCCGGTGATGATCGCGGCGATCATCACCGGCTTGCGTGTCAAAAAAGAAACTATCGGCGAAATCACTGCGGCCGCGACGGTGATGCGCGAGCTTTCCACCAAGGTAGAAATAAAAGACCGTACCCATCTCGTCGACACCTGCGGCACGGGCGGGGATTCTTTGCATACGTTTAATATCTCTACCGCGTCTGCGTTCGTGGCTGCAGCGGCGGGCGCAAACGTCGCCAAGCATGGCGGGCGTTCGGTGTCGAGCAAGTCGGGCAGTGCCGACGTGCTCGAAGCCCTGGGCGTGAATCTCGATTTAACGCCGCAACAAATCGCGGGCGCGATAGAAAAAATCGGCGTGGGTTTCATGTTCGCACCGAATTTTCACAGCGCGATGAAACACGCCGCGCCGGTGCGGCGCGAGCTGGGGGTGCGGACGATGTTCAATATATTGGGGCCGCTGACCAACCCTGCAAGCGCTGCGAACCAGGTGCTGGGCGTGTTCCACCCCGATCTCGTCGGCATTTGTGTGCGCGTGTTGCAACGCTTGGGCAGCAGCCATGTGCTGGTGGTGCATGGCGACGACGGTCTCGACGAAATTTCCATCAGCGGCGCGACGCGCATCGGCGAACTTAAAAACGGTGAGGTGGCGGAATACACCGTTCGCCCCGAAGATTTTGGTTTGAAATCTGCCGACATCAAAACCATACAAGTTGCAGATGCGGCGGCATCAAAGGCGATGCTGATGGCGGTGTTAGATAATCAAGCGGCAGCGCCCGCTGCGGCACGAGACATCGTGTGCCTCAATGCGGGCGCGGCAATTTATGTCGCGGGTGTCGCTGCGTCGCTAGAAGACGGCGTAGAAAAAGCGCGGGCAGCGATTAGCGGCGGCGCGGCGCGGGCTAAGCTGGAAGCATTGAGAACATTCGCGCCGATGTAGGGCGGGTTGTACCCGCCACCGTCGGCTCGGCGGGTATGTCCACGGGATTCCACAGGATACCCGGCTTTGCCCATAACCCACCCTACGATTCACGATTCCTAATTCCTGATCCCCGATGTCTGACATCCTCAACAAAATTCTCGTAGTCAAGTCTCAAGAAATCGCCGCCGCGCAAGCGGCCCAGCCGTTTGCAAAGCTGCAGGAGCAGGCGTTGGCTGCCGCGCCCCCGCGCGATTTTGTTGGTGCGATCCGCAACAAACTCGCAGCAGGTTTGCCCGCCGTGATCGCCGAAATAAAAAAAGCCAGCCCCAGCAAGGGCGTGCTACGCGAAAATTTTATCCCCGCCGAGATCGCCAAAAGTTATGCCGCGCACGGCGCGGCGTGTTTGTCAGTGCTCACGGACGAGCAGTTTTTTATGGGCGGCGCGGCGTATTTGCGTCAGGCAAAAGCGGCGTGTGAACTGCCGGTGATACGCAAGGACTTTATCGTCGACGCGTATCAGGTGTACGAAGCGCGGGCGATGGGGGCGGACGCGATATTGTTGATCGTGGCTGCTTTCTGCTCTGTTGAATCACCGCTCCCCCTCTCCCTAGCCCTCTCCCCGTCGGGGAGAGGGGACGAGGTTGAAACGAGCGCCATTGCAACTCGCCCTAACCTCACCGCACTGCCCTCTCTCCCG
>Ga0209824_10000211_pt1 | contig 41109 bp, 41 predicted proteins | sample VDWuncwatermetaG_FD_184124 | JGI IMG/M metagenome (GOLD analysis project Ga0209824, IMG submission 184124) | Wastewater microbial communities from Netherlands to study Microbial Dark Matter (Phase II) - VDW unchlorinated drinking water (SPAdes)... ...
TTGTTAAGGGTGCAGGTGGAGAGGGAGAAAGCGATTTGCCGGCCGCGCCTTCGCACAGGCTGAAGAGGGAATCTAAGGGAAAGCCGCTGCCGGTCGTCAAGGTGCTAGAAGGAAAAGAGTGGGAAATCCTCTGGTGGTTGGGGGCAGCACTGTGCATCTTTGTTATCGGCTGGATTTGCGGGGGTAACTACTATTTGCGCCGCGATCGGATCCGGAGAAGAAAACTCCACTTCTAATAGGTCGAGAAAGAAGGATTGTCGGGATTGATGGACGTTTCGTTCATGGCCGTTTTTGCCTATCTCCTGGGTTCCATTCCGACAGGTTTTCTCTTGGGATCTCTTTCCGGAGTCGATGTCCGCCGCGCGGGCAGCGGGAATGTTGGCGCGACCAATGTGGCCAGGGTCGTGGGCCGAAGACAAGGCCTCATGACTCTCTTAGGTGATGTGGCGAAAGGGTTTATTCCAGTCTATTTGTCGGTTTACCTGGAATTGAATCCTCCGATGGTGGCCCTCGTGGGTTTAGCGGCTTTTTTAGGCCATCTCTATCCGCTGTTTTTGAAATTTCAGGGAGGGAAGGGGGTGGCGACAGCCCTGGGCGTCTATTTGGGTCTCGCGCCGATGGCTACCGTGGTTCTAATATTTGTTTTTTCCGTAGTTGCTATGGTAAGTCGAATGGTCTCTCTAGCCTCTCTGATCGCGGCTGGATTCGCGCCGATTGCCTTTTGGTTCTTTTCCTATCCTCCCTTTCTGATCTGGCTCAGCCTTCTCATAGGCTTGTTGATTGTATTCCGCCATCGCGAGAATATTCAGCGTCTCCTCTCCGGAGCGGAGCCGAGATTTGACCTCTGAGGCTTGTTGGCAGCTCGTCCCGATGTAATCAGCAGACGTTATCTGTGGTTACCTCTCGCCCTGCTGCCGTCTTAAGCGCTCATTCTCTCTTCTGAGCCGTTCTATCTCGGTCTGGTTTTGCTCCATTTGCCGCTGCTGCCCTTCCTGTCTTTGTTCCTGGCCCATCAATTGGTTACCGATCAGGGCTCCGCCGATGAGTCCCACAGGTCCGCCGATAGCGGCGCCGGCCGCAGCATGACCAACGGTGCTGCCGATGATTGCCCCAGCTCCTGCGCCCAATCCCGCGCCAACAAGTCCGCCCTTTTCTCTAGTGGTGATAGGGGCAGAACAGCTTGCAAGGGCTGTGGTTAAGAGAAACAGGACAGAGACAGCCAAAACCCTTTTCCCCATACGGACACCTCGCAGGAATAATGCCGAGAGAATGGGCATCAGTACTCGCTCTGTTTTTTCAGTCTTTCTAGTTCCTGTTTCTGGCGTTGGAGCTCAGACTGGTTTTGTTGAATCTGTCGGTCCTGTTCCTGCTGTTTTTGCTCATGTCCCTGGAGTTGGTCGCCGACCAGAGCACCCGCACCCAGTCCCAGAGCTCCACCAATCAAGGCACCCGCGGCGGGATGGTGGACAGCACTACCAATCAAGCCTCCTGCGGCCGCTCCACCCAAGGCGCCTATTCCCGCTCCCTTTTCCCTGGTGCTTAGAGGGGTGGAACAAGCTATGGATCCAAGTAGCAGTGGCAGAACAAACAAAGCCATCAGCATTCGTTTCATGGTCTCTCCTTTCTTCTCTTGAAGAGTTAGACGAATTTTACCAGACTCAATTCGATCCGTCAACTATAGAGTTGGCAACTACACCGATCTCCAATAGTTTTCTCCCTACCGTGGGGGGATGACAATGCTGCCGTTCGATAGCTCCTCTTGACATCATAGACCTTATAAGTCTATAGTTTTTTGCGACTAAAAGTGAAAGGGGAACAATGGAAACAGTAACGCAAGATATTGTGCTCGAAGCGCTGAAAAAGGTCCAAGATCCGGAAATCCATCGGGATATCGTCAGCCTAGGCATGGTCAAGAACCTCGAGGTAGCGGCGGGGAAGGTAAAATTTACCGTCGAACTTACCACCCCTGCCTGTCCGTTGAGAGACAGGATCCACGAGGACTGCAAAAAGGCATTGGCCGGGGTGAACGGAGTCACCGATCTCGAAATATCTTTTGGCGCTCAAGTTCGAGGGAGCAAGTCCGGCGCGGGTCAGACGGATTTGCTGCCTACGGTTAAAAATGTGGTCCTAGTGGCTGCGGGCAAGGGGGGGGTGGGCAAATCCACGGTAGCGGCTAACCTGGCGGTTGCTCTGAAAATGCACGGTGCCGTCACCGGCCTCTTAGATGCGGATATCTACGGCCCTTCTATTCCGATCATCATGGGAGTGAAGGAAGAACCGAAAAAAATAGCGGTCAATGGCGGTTTTAAGCTTGGGCCTCCCATGGCTCATGGCCTGCCTGTCATGTCCATCGGTTTTTTCCTCGAACCGGATCAGGCCGTGATTTGGCGCGGGCCGATGCTGGGAAAGGCGTTGCACCAGATGATGGCGGACGTCCACTGGGGCGATCTCGACTATCTCGTCGTTGACATGCCGCCTGGTACAGGGGACGTGCAAATCACCTTTTCTCAACAACTCAAGGTCAGCGGTGCGCTCCTCGTAGCCACGCCTCAGGAGGTCGCCCTGGCGGATGTGGTTCGAGCCAAATCCATGTTTGATAAGGTCATGGTTCCTATCGTCGGGATCGTGGAGAACATGAGCTATTTTATTTGCGATGGTTGCGGCAAGAAGCATGAGATCTTTTCCCGTGGCGGCGCGGCGCGCGCCGCCGAGCGCTTCAAGATTCCCTTTTTAGGCGAGATCCCGATCACCTCTTCCCTTCGGGAGTGGAGCGACAAAGGGGTCCCGATTTTGGTCAGAGAGCCGAAGTCTGAGATCAGCAAGATATTTTTGGAGATTGCGTCCAAGCTCGCGGGCCAGCTCTCCGTGGTCTCGGAGACCGCTCGGCGGGCACAGTCCTTGAAGATTGTCTCGAGTTGATGGAGTAGCCGTGGCCAAACCTCTTCCAGTTGAAATTAACCATATAAAGGAAAAGGGAGCGGTGCGTGTCACCTGGGACGACGACCATGTCGGAGATTACCCGCGGGAGTATCTGCGCGGCTACTGTCCCTGCGCTCTATGCCAGGGGCACGGCGGAGAGGTAAAATTCATCGACGTGGTAGACGCGAAGCTAGGAGGGATCAGCGCGGTGGGGAATTACGCGATTCAGTTCCAGTGGGAGGACGGACACAATACGGGCATCTATACCTTCGATTATCTGCGATCGCTTTGTCCGTGCCCTGAATGCAAGGATTCGCAAGATAGGTGAAAGGAAAGAAAGGAGTAACCAGCATGGTGAGCAAGGAACAGGTCTACGAGGCACTTCAGACTTGCTATGATCCGGAGATTCCCGTCAACATCGTCGATCTAGGTTTGGTCTATGACGTCGAGGTCAACGAGGACAAGGTGGCGGTCAAGATGACTCTAACGGCTCCTGGCTGTGGCATGGGGGGTATGATCGCCTCTCAGGCGCAGCAGAAGATCCTCACTCTGCCCGATGTGAAAGAGGCCAGTGTAGATCTTGTCTGGGAACCTCCTTGGGATCCGAGCATGATGAGCGCGGAGGCCAAGCAGAAGCTGGGGATCGGCTAGGAGGGGAGCTAACCCCAGAATATCCCTGTGCTCGTTGAAGTACTTTACTTCCTCCCCATTGACAACCTTGGCACTGTTTTTAGTCATAAGTTGCCTCCGTTGAGCTGGACTCAAAAAAGTCTAGCTCAAAACGGTCGCACTAACATTCGCGTTGAGCGGCGCGCCGCTCGTTGGCGCGTCCAATCTCGAACGCGCTGTTAGGCTGAGACGCTTGATAGTGATGCGCCATCGCTTATCCCAACTCAAGAGAGAAAGGATCGACACCTTCGAGGCAGCCCACGTTGACACGGTAAATATTCGGATTGGTTCGCGAGCGGTGAAAAGTATAGACGCCGCACACCTTGCAGAAATAGTGCTTCGCCGCACGAGTATTGAACTGATCGAGTTACTCCCGCAATGGCGGCGGGCGTTTCCGATCACGTTTGGACGATGGAAGATATTGCAGGACTGGTTGAGGCCGCCGAGGCCGGTCGGAACAGAAGGAGCGCCGGGATCAATGGCAAACGTGGACCACGCTTCTGATCGGTCTTGGCGGTGTTCTTATTGGCGTGATTTCGCTTCTGAAAAAATGATCCGGCGTCTGTGAAGAGGTTGAATAACCTTTCCGGGCAAGGACGTGCGAGTGTAATTATTTTTGCTGTTGAATGTATGTCTTGCCCGTCGGCCCGACTCCGGTTATCTGCAAGATCACCTCGCCGTCCTTCGCCCATGTGTAGTGCGTACTCTTCTGAGGCTCGGAGTAGAACGTGCCGGCGGGATACGCCTTGAACTTGCTTTCATCCCATTTCTCGCCACTAGCGAAGTACAACGTCCCGGACAGGACCGCAACTGTGCGCAACTCATCGGGATGCCAATGCGGCAGGTCCTTCATGCCGGACGCGAACTTAACTCGCGTGACGAATACCCCAGGCTTTGTCGGGTCGCCGTACAACACTGCAGTTTGCGGCTTCCCCGTCGGACCGTTGAACTCGATATCCTGCGGGAGTTTGAGGACGTTTGTGGCGGTGCTCTGGGCGTGAGCCGACGCCGACATGCCCGCTGTGCAGACAGCTAGCAGGAGATAAGCAATGCGAGCATTCATAATTGATTCCTCTCGGGGCCGCGCTGCTAACCTGGCTGTTCGGCCCATGCAGATGACAGACGGAGTTAAGCGACTGCAGTCTAGGCCGGTCGGGAAGGTATGTCAAACTGAAACACTACTCAAATTTCACTGTTCCGCAGTGGCATGAGCCTTTAAAAGGTTTCAATTCTCCCTGCATGAATACCTCGTTCCGCGACCTAACTAATAAGTATACTGCCGCGACTCCGGCAGTGTATCAAGTTTCCCTTTCCAATCCGATGGATGCAAAACTGCAAGGAATATCGGTCATCTCCAAGAGTTTGTCAAGGATATTATTTTCGCCAAACACTGCCAATCTGGCAGTATATCCAGGCTAATGAACTGCCGTTACAGCCGATCCGCAGGGCTGCAGACACCGCGTCCATCCCGGTTCAAGACGTGGGTATAAATCATGATCGTACTCACATCCTTATGGCCTAGGAGTTCCTGCACAGTCCGAATGTCATAGCTGTTTTTCGGCTGCCACCGTAAAGACTCTTGACAGAGGGGGGAAAACCCTTCATTTAAGACGCATGGATGACCATCCGTATCTTCGGCCGGTCGAGGCCTTTCCGATTCAGCAAGAGGGGAAAATCTTAATATATCTTAGAGACCCTCAGCATTTGGCAAACACGTTGGTAATCTCGCCAGCGGTTTACTTCATCCTATCCCACTTCGACGGAAAGCGTTCACTGATCGATGTCCAGGAGGCCTATTGCCGGCAGTTCGGCGAACTCCTCTTAGGCGACGAGCTCAAAAAGATCATCGACCTCCTCGACCATCACTACTTTCTTTACAGTGAGCGCTTTGAGGAGCACCAAAGAAAAATCATTGAAGAATTTCGGCGCATGCCTACCCGTCCACCTGCCCATGCCGGGACAGTTTATAAAGAGGATCCCCAAGGGCTGAGAGAGCAGCTTGAAGCTTATTTTCAGCCTCCCAACGGTCCTGGGGAACCAAGGCAAGGTCATGCCAGCCCAACCCCTAAGGCCATTGTGGCCCCGCACATAGACTTTCACCGCGGCGGACCTTCCTATGCCTGGGCATACAAGGTGCTGGCCGAGAGTCCTGGCGCAGATCTCTATATCCTCCTTGGCACTTCCCACTGCGGCGGAGAAAACCCGTTCACCGCGACCCTGAAAGATTTTGCCACGCCTCTGGGCGCCGTGGAGACAGATAAGGAGTTTGTGCGCCAGCTTGAGAAGAACTATAAAGGCGATCTCTTTGCCGAAGAGTATCTGCATCGCACGGAGCACTCTCTGGAATTTCAGGTGGTCTACCTGCAATACGCGGCGAGTCTGTGGGCGGAGCTAACAGGAAGCCGCAGGCCCTTCAAGATCGTCCCCATCCTGGTTTCCTCTTTTCACCCCATGGTGCAGAGCCATACCCTTCCCGAGAAAGATGCCCGCATAGGAGATTTTCTCGGAGCGCTGCGGACTCTCGCGGAGAAAGAGACGAGGCGAGTCTGCTTTATTGCCGGTGTGGATTTGGCTCACGTGGGAATGCAGTTCGGCGACCCGGAACCTATCACTCCCGATTTTCTTCGCTGGGTGGAGGAAGAAGACCAGCGTCTTATCGCCAAGCTCGTCTCTTTGGACGCGCCGGGCTTCTTTCATGAGATCGCCAAGGATCAGGACCGCAGGCGGATATGCGGCTTCTCGCCACTTTACTCATTGATTCACTTGTTGGATGGAACTCAGGGGAGAAATCTCAAATACGGTCAGGCCTTTACCCGTGAGACTGGCTCCGCGGTCACCTTCACCAGCGTGGTTTTCGATTAAAGGATGAAGTATGAGGGATGAAGGATGAGTTTCCCCATTTCATCCTTCCGCCTTCCTCCTTGTACTTTAATACATGTTCTGCCCGCCGTCCACGTTGATCGTCTGTCCGGTGATGAAATCGCTGTCCGCGGAGGAAAGAAAGATCACTGTCCCTACGAGGTCTTGAGGATACTGGTCTCTCTGAAAAGAGCGTCTGCGCCTGCGGTCCTGAAGCTGCTCTGGCGTCAGCACGCCCTCCTGTTGGGGGCCTGAAATAGTTAGTCCCGGCGTGATAGCATTCACACAGATGTTGTCAGAGCCCACTTCCCGCGCCAGCGCGCGGGTAAAGCCGATTACTCCGGCCTTGGAAGTGACATAGTGGAGAAAAAAGGGGGTCCCGCCGAGGACGGTCCCCGAGGAGATGTTAATAATTTTTCCTTTCCCCTGCTTTTTCATGGTTGGATAGACCGCTTGGACGCAGAGGAAAAGCCCTTTCAGATTGACCGCCATCACCTTGTCCCATTCCTCACTGCTGATTTCCGTGAAGGGTTTTTTCTTAATGGCAGTGTACAGTCCGGCGTTATTGACCAGGACGTCGATGCGGCTGTATTTTTGCAATGTCGTATCCGCCATCGCCCGAGTCTTTTCTTCGGATGTGACGTCCACAGGAACCGCTAAGGCTTCTCCACCTCCCTGCTTGATCTCACCCGCGACCTTCTGCGCCTCTCCCTCCTGGATATCGGCCACCACCACCTTGGCTCCCTCTTTGGCCAAGCCCATAGAGTAGGCGCGGCCGATCCCTACCCCGCCTCCGGTCACGATAATCACAGTGTCCTTTAAACGCATGCCTTAACTCCAAGCCGTGATCGTGCTCGGTAATCGTGCTCGTTTGACGAACACGAGCCACCCTTCGGCGGTGAGCCGCTCAGGGCGGTCGAACCGCGAACACGAAAAACGGCTGCATTCAGCAGCTTAGTTCGACCGATAAAATTTCTTGGCGTTCTGATACAGGATTTTTTCTTTGGTCCGCTCGGAGAGATCCTCACGGCTGCGCAGAAAGCCAATCGTCTCCTCCTGATCCCGCTCGTGCGGATAGTCCGAGGCATAAAACAGATGGTCCTCTCCCACCATGCTCACTACAGTCGGTATGATGTGCTCCTTGACATCACAGTTGAAAAAGAGCTGTCCCCCCTTTAGATATTCGCTCGGTTTCTTTTTCAGCAACGGTGCCTGCCGTTTGCCACGCTTATCCCACTCCAGATCCAGACGGTCCATCAAAAAGGGCACCCAACTTGCTCCCGCCTCCAAGGAGAGGATGCGGAGTTTGGGATACTTCTCCAGCACGCCTTCAAAGACGATGTTGGTGAGGTGGATGATCTGTGAAAAGGGATGGCTCAATGCCCGGGCCTGAATCAGTTTGGTGAAAAAATCAAAACCCAATCCTGCTGCCGGTGCCCCATGGACGGCAACAACACAGTCAAGCTTTTCCGCCTCGGCATAGATAGGATGATAATTCGGGTGACCCGCAGGGAAAGGTAGGCCAACCGGAGCGATGACGCCTCCGAGCATCTTGAGTTCCTTCACTCCCCGTCGCAGTTCCTTCACCGCCTCTTCCGCGTCTTGCATCGGCAGCAGCGCCATCGCGTGGATCCTTGGACTCACCTTGATGTAATTCTCATAGAGATAATTGTTATAGGCACGGCACAGGGCCACGGCCCAATCCGCATCCTTAATCAGTCCCTCGCCTAATCCTCCTGTAGGATACAGCACGGTCTGTTCGATTCCCGTCCGGTCCATCAGCCTCAGCCATGAAACCGCATCGTCATCGTCTGACTCCCGCCCCTGTCTGCCGTCCCCGATCCCCGTGGCCTGTCTGTGCCAGCCATCCAGGGTGGGGAAGAAAGAGGCGCTCAAGAGTTGCTCCTTTCCCCGGTAGGGAGGGTCAAAATAGTCGAGCAACTCGCGATCTTTCTCAATAATGTGGCCATCCGCGTCAAACACCTTATCTGTCATAAATGCCTCCTTTAAATTTCCAGACCGTAGAATTCTTTGGGATTCTCGTAGAGGATCAGCCGCTTTTCTTCATCACTCAGGTCTGTGCGCGCCAGGAATTCAGGAATATCGCGCTTGAACATATCGGGCAGCCGCTCGTGCGGATAGTCCGAAGGCCACATGAGACAGCGCGGGTTGAACTGCCGGATCACCTGCGGCAGGGCCTTTTCCTCGACCTCACAGGTGGTCCAGACTTGCCCTGAGCGGATGTACTCGCTCGGCTTCTTCTTGAGGAGTGGCGCCTGTCTACGTTGTGGCTTTTCGAATTCCTCGTCCATTCGGTCCATCATATAGGGAATCCAGCCTGAGCCGGCCTCCAGGAAGACGACCCGCAGCCGCGGGAAGCGCTCGAACAGCCCTTCAAAGACCATGTTGGTAAACTGGATCAATATCGCGAAAGGGTGTTCCAAGGTGTGGACCTGAATGAACTTGTCAAAAAAGTCGAAGCCCATGCCGCGGCTTGGGGCTCCGTGAATAGCGAGCGGCATGTCCAGTCGCTCCGCCTCCTGGAAGATCGGGTCGAAGTCGTGATGGCCGTAACCCTTGTGCAGGGTGGTCACTGCGGGAAGCAGACCGGCCACCAGTCCCAATTCCTTCGCTCGCCTGAGCTCTCTGGCAGCCTCCACCGGTTCTTGAACCGGCAGGAGCGCCACGGCTTTTAGTCGGGGACTCTGCCGCGTGAACTTTTCGTAGACCCAACTGTTGTAGGCGTGGGCGACCGCGCATGCCCACTCGTAGTCCTGGCTGAGACCCAAGGCCAGACCTGCGGTCGGGTAAAGCACGCTCATCTGGATTCCGAGTTCGTCCAGGAACTCGACCCACCGTGGGGCCGGAGTCTCCTGGTCTTTTCCAGGCACGCTGGAGCCGCGATGCCAGCCATCGAGCGATGGAAAATAGCCGTAGGTCTCGAAGCGGGGCATCCCACGATATCGTCCCTCGAGAAAATCGTGGAGCTCAGAATCCTTTTCCAGCACATGGCCGTCGGCATCGATAATGGGATAGGTTGTCTTCATGGGTCCTTCCTCCTGGTCATCGCATAGAGGCACCGCCATCCACGGAAAGTGTCTGGCCGGTTATGAAATCGCTTAAGCCTGACGCTAAAAAGAGTACAGCCCCAATTAAGTCCTGCGGCAACTGTACACGCTTGAGCGCGCGGGTTTGAACCTGTAATTGGCGGAAGCGGAGGATCTCATCGGTCGGGTTTTCTTCGGATAGGGTAGAGCCTGGGGCGATGGCGTTCACCTGAATGTTGTCTTCTCCGACCTCACGGGCGAGCGTGCGCGTAAAGCCGATCACGCCGGCCTTGGAGGTGACATAGTGGATGCGCCCGGCACTACCCGAAAAGACCGTGCTGGAGGAGATGTTGATGATCTTGCCGGATTTCTGGGCGCGCATGGAAGGCAGAACAGCGCGAGCGCAGAAAAAAAGTCCCTTCAAGTTCACGGCCATCAGACGGTCCCACTCCTTAGGATCGATGGTCTCGATCCCGCCCCGGTTCATCGGGATCGTGGCGAAGATAGCTGCGTTGTTTACCAGAATATCGATTCGGCCGAAACGTTCGAGGGTTGCCGCTGCCATGCGCCGGGTGGACTCTTCGTCCGAGACTTCCACCTGGATGCCCAGTGAGTCCCCTTCTTGCTTCGCCAGCTCGGAAGCGACCGCTTTAGCAGCTGGGCCGTCGATGTCGGCGCAGACAACACACGCGCCTGTCCGGCCGAAGCCCAGGCAGTAGGCCTTGCCGATGCCGTGCCCGCCTCCGGTTACGATTGCAACTTTATCTTTCAAGCCTTCAATCATTATTCCTATCCCGAATTTTGAGTTTTGAATTCTTAGTTTTTAATTAAAAATTCAAAATTCATAACTCACAATTAAGGTTTTATCAGGGCCTTGGTAGGATAAAGCTCGGGGAGTTCACCGCCCACGGCCCGGATGCAACGCTCGGTCTCCTCCAAAGGGAAAATATGGCTCACCATCTCCTCAACCGGGAACTTGGTCGATTCTATCAGGCGCATCGCTGCCTCGGTGGCATCGTTGTCGGCGGTGAAGGCCCCCTGCAGTCGGATCTCTCCCCACACGAACTTGTCCATCGGCATGGGAGTGATTGTAGAGTCTCCGGTTAGACCTGCAAGCACCATCGTGCCCTGTCGCCGCACGCATTCGACAGAGGTTTGAATTGCCTTCGGACTGCCCGAAACGTCCACCACCACATCTGCCATCGCGCCGCCGGTTTCCTTGCGCACCACCTCCACGACATTCTCTTTTTCTACATTGATGGTCCGGTGGGCGCCGAACCGTTCCGCTAGGGTAAAACGATGGGCGTCCCTGCCGATTCCCGAGATGAAGATGCGGGCAGCGCCGGCCTGGCGCGCCGCGAAAGTGCATGCCAACCCCTGCTGTCCGGGTCCTTGGATGAGCACGTAATCCCCCATCTTCACGCCCCCTAGACGCACCGCCCACTGAAAGCCGTTGGCCATCACGGCGCCGATCAGAACCGCTGCTTTCGCCGGGAGATGATCGCTGACCTTAGTGGCGAGGGCATCGGGTGCGAGGTAGATGTAGTCCGCAAAACCGCCGAAGAGGTGCGGGGGATCGGCGCACGAAGTCCTGCCGCCATAGCTCGTGCGCTTTTTGCAGAATCTCGCCGCCCCGCGCCGGCAATCCGCGCAGCGCCCGCAGCCCAAAGCCCCTTTAAGAATGATCCGGTCCCCTTCTTTGAGGCCATGAATGGCGGCCGCCTCCCGGCCTAATTTGACGACTCGCCCCAGGATTTCGTGTCCGAGAATAATGGGTAGTGGGAGTTCTAATTTGCCATGCAAGTATTTAACATCTGTGCCGCACACCCCGGCCATCTCGACGGCCACGAGCCCACCATCCGGCGGGATTTCGGGGAGCGGATATTCGCGGGTCTCAAGCTTGTCAGGCGCAAGCAGCGTGACGCCTCGACAGGTCTGGGGCATGGCCATCTCCTATTCTTGGGGAACTGGAGGATTGGAGTACTGGAGTATTGCATTTCTTCATCATCACTCCATCACTCCATGTTCTCATCTTAGATTCCCTCAATCTTCTTTAGAGTCCCGGCGTAGTCTGCCAGCGCCTTTTCCAACAGATAGTCCGGCTCGTATCCAAGCTGCTCGCGGGCGCGGGACTGGTCATGCGGGATTCTCTCCTCCGGGTAGGGCATCGGTCTCTCGCCCTTGAGGAGAATGATCTTCGCCTTGGGGAAATGCTTTGTCAATGTAGCGACGATCTGTTCGCCGGTCGCCATCTCGCCGCTGCCGATGTGGAAGATATTATCTTTGAGCTTATCCTTAAGGCACGCCAATACGGCGCCCTTCGCCGCATCCCTTCCGTAGAGGAGCTCGGACGGTCCGTACGGCCATTTGATGCTCGCCGCCTCGCCTTTGAGAGCCGCCCGGACCATCGCCTGAATCGCCAGCTCGCGTGTAGCCTTGAGGCCGGCGGGAGAGGGGCCGTAGAGCGCGGCGAAACGGACGACGATAAATTCAAAGCCGAAGCGCTGCGCGTAGGTCCGCCCCAGGAACTCCGATCCGGCCTTGGTTGCGGCGTAAATCGAGAGCGGGTTGAGTGCGATCGCTTCGTCGATCTTCTTCGGCCCGCCTTCGCCCAGGGATCCGAGATAGACAGTTCCGGAGCTGGGAAAGGTGACTCTCGAGACGCCTTCCAGGCGGGCTGCCTCTAAGACATTGACCGTCCCCATGAGATTGAGCCTGACGCCGCTATAGGGCCGCCGCTGCACCTCCTCACCGAGGAACGCCGCCAGATGGAGCATGCGGTCGATGCCGTGATCGCGGATAGCGGAGATGAGCCCTGGAAGGTCCAGGATATCGCCGCGCACCACGCTTATTAATTTCAAATCCACACCTACTGCTTGGAGGAGCCTCTCATTTACGGCGACGTCGAAGACCACCGGCCGCTCGCCTCTTTCCAAAAGCATCCGCACCGCGTAGGCCCCGACCAAGCCGCTGCCGCCGGTTACGAGTATCCCGTTCTTGCTCATAATCCAGACCTTTCTACCGGAGCTTTTACTTACTACTATTTTAATCCATATTCCCGCGTCAATTTGTCGATGAAACCGCTTTCGTCAAGCTCTTTGATCAAGGACGAATCAACAAAGCGCTCCGGGTTTTCCCTCAAGACCTTTGGATCCTTCTTGCCGACCTCTTGAATCGGCAGCTCGAAGTATTCTTTGGCCGGATAAGGCTTCAGGGGAAAGTCATATTCGCGGAAATTCTCCTCAAGAACTTCCCGGTCACTCACCTTCATGTACTTGGAGAGGACTCTCAGGCTGAATTCCTTATTTGCCTTGTAGTAGTGGATCCCCTCGATCATGGCCTTGACAAAGTTGCGCACATCGTCGCGATATTTCGCCACATAGGATTTCCGCAGCACAAAGAAGGTGCTCGAATAAGGAATGCCCAGTTTGGCTGCATCGAGCAGCAAGGGGAATCCCATCTTTCTCGCTTGCAGAGTCATTGGCGGTGTTACGATGGCCGCATCGGCCCTTTGAGTCTCGATCATCGCCAGACGATTCGACTGATTTCCCACCTGGAAAAAGGCGACATCCACATCCGGCTTGAGCCCCACTCGCTCTAACAGAAAGCGGCCGGCAAAATCGGCATTGCTGGCAAAGCGGCTGATCGCCAGGCTCTTTATCTGCTTGATATTCGTGATGCCTTTTCTGCCGAAGATGCGGTTCTCCATGAAATTTCCCAGCCGTCCCAGCATGATGAGATCCGCCCCGATCATCGTGCTCGTGAGCACCACTTGGGGGGAGAAGAGGCCCACCTGGGCATCGCCAGAGATCAGCGCCGCTGCCGCCGAGCTCGCGCCTTGGATAAAGATAAGCTGGACTTGGTTGCCGTACTTTTCAAACAGTTTTGCCTCTTTAGTTACCCATAGAGGGGCGAACTGTCCTACTTCGCTGGTCCAAATCACGTTCATTTGAGCTGCGCGGAGCGGCAGTGGAAAGAAAGCGCTCACAAAGATCAAAAACAAAGCATGCAGCGCCAACTTGAGTTTCATGGTTTCCCCTTCCTTTGATTCACTTCTTCTTAAGCACTTTCGTTATGCAGTACGCAACCACAAAGAGCATTCAGCCCTCAGCGATCAGCTTTTGGGCCGACTCCTCATAGCCGACAGCTAATTGCTAGTGAGCTGAGCGCTGCTTACGGGAGCCTATCCGATGACGGCTTTTTATGTCAACCCGAGATGGCGTTTTTATGGAAAGGATAGTGTTTGCTTTTTTAGACGATAGCTGCCTAACAGTCGAGAACTGCTACGCGGAATTCTTTAAAGCTTGGACAGCGAGACTCTATTGTCTCAACCTTTGCATTCGCCGCGATTTTACGGGCAACTTCAGCCGTATATGAGATCTTGGCTTTAGAAAGTAGTCTATTGAGTCTTTCTTTTGGGTCACGAAGATTCTCAGGATTTTTAACTCTAGTTACTTTTTTGCCCGTAACTGCGGAAATCGCATCTTCATCGGCAAGAAGCCAGGCCTCAAGTTCTTGGACAGCAACCGACATTTTTACGGGAAAGGAAGGATTTTTAATCATTTTTCGCATCTTGTTTTTCAGCTCTTTAGGATTCTTATTTCCAGCATCACGTATGATAAGAGCTTTATCAACGTGCGAACCCCCTTTAACATACTGGAACTCTTTTATAATGTTTGGCAACTTCTGCATCAACCTGTTCACACCGTGGCATGGCCTGCCTATGACCTCCACCTGAGTACTAGCACATTTTTTGATTAGTTCTTTAAGTGCTGCCTCATCATAAATGCCTTCAACCACAAGCCCGATTGTCAGCATCAAACTCCACCTAGCGCTCCTGAATACCAAAGATCTCCTAAGCCAACCTCCTCTTTTTCTAAAAGTTCTCTGAGGTGTTTCTTCGAAGCAGGGCGAGTGAATTTTGTTGCCCCCTTGTTCTTTTCTGCCACGATGAGTTCATCGAGTTTTACTTTATCCACTAAATAGGGTGAGTGCGTGGTCGCGATAATTTGAGCTGCATTCAGGCCCAGTTCATTCTGCCTTTGAGTGAGGACTTCTACGAGCGTTTCGAGCAGTCTCGGGTGCAAATGGTTTTCTGGCTCCTCGACACAATACAAAGGCGCTCCTAGTTCTGGAGGAGCAAAGATCAATGATAATAGGGCTAAAAAGGTAAGTTCGCCATCCGACATTTGCCAGATATGGACTGGTCGTTTAAGATGTTTTTCGCGAGTAGTAACGTATGTAGTTGCAAATTGGGTAGGAGGCGTGAGGACTTCTTTCAAATCCGGGAGCACATCCATGGCGACTTGTTCAATTCGCCTGAACTCTTCTCGATGGCTATTTTGTAAGGTCATTAGCCAGCTTGAAAAGTTATCACCGTTCTCGTTAAGAAAATTCTGCGCGGTGGCAGCATTAGCTTGTTTCATGCGAGTGGGAATTAAACAGTAAAAACGCCCCATGGCAATTAGAGACTTGAAGTTTGTCCCTTCCCAACCTGGAACGTTAAACTCTAGCGCTGAGACCGTAGGGTCACTCAAAGAAAAAGCGATGGAGCCATCTGCATGTGTAAGATTGCCCTGACCACTTTTGAGATCTATTAATGTTCCGGTTTTACTATCAGTCTTGACTGTTAGTTTTTCTCTCTCTACTGTAATTAATCCTGTGGGACTTCCAATAATCGAAATCTCATAGTCGTAGGTCTTCTTGGCGTCTTTTCCTTCTCCTAGAGACTCGATAGCTAAGCCAAGAGAAATTCGGTTTTCCTCGTCCCCCTTCCAAAGGACCTCTTGAAATCCATTGCGATTCAGAAAGGCCTGCTTTAATCCGACAACAGCTATCGAGGTCAAAAACCGCAGACAATCAATGAGGTTGCTCTTTCCTGACATGTTCGGTCCAACGAGAACATTTCTTCCACCGAGTTCCAAGTCAACATCTTTTAAGCTCAAGTAGTTGCGCACACGGAGTCTTTTTATCATGTGCCTGTCCCCTTTTTTTGATTTGGCTTATTATAGCATTTTAACTGCCTATTGTTCTATTTCTAAATGGAATTGCCTTTGGTTTGTCTCTTTACCCGAAGCCAGTAGATAACCAGGCCCAACGCAATCCCGGCGATGCTGACCAGCTTCGTGGGGTTGTTGGCCAATGCCATGCTCACGATGCAGAGCGCTACTGGAGGCAGGCTCATGAGAGCGGTCCCGACCGTGCCGAATGGGATACGATAGAGGCGGGGCATCGCCGGCTCCTTCGCGGGTTGCCGTGTTGTACCCGCCTCACTCGATCCCAAGGGACTTCATCAGATTCAGAAGGTGTGTCTTGTGCATGCCGAGGATCCTGGCGGCGGCTGCTCGATTCCCCTGAGTGTAAGCCAGAGCCCGTATAATCACTTCCCGCCTCGCAGCATGCAGGGCATGACGATACGACAGACTGTCGGATATGCTCTCCCGCTCTGCGCAGGCGATTTGGGGTGGCAGATCGTGGAGGGTTACGTTGGGCCCTTGGCCCAGCACCACGGCGCGCTCGATCACGTTCGCCAATTCGCGGACGTTGCCTGGCCAGTCATAGGCTATGAGCCTGGCCTCTGGTTCCTCTATGATGCCGGTAAAGTTCTTCTTCGTTTCCAAGGCAAATCGCCGCAAGAAAAATTGAGCCAGGACAGGGATGTCCTCCTTTCTTTCTCTTAAAGGCGGAAGGGAGATGGGGATCACGTTGAGGCGATAGTAGAGATCCTCACGGAAGCGCCCCTCTTTGATAGCACTCGACAGATCCCGGTTGGTCGCTCCAATCACCCTGACATCGACGCGAATCGGCTGGGTAGCTCCCACGCGCTCGAACTCCCGCTCCTGGAGAAATCTTAAGAGCTTGGTTTGAAGCTCCGCCGAAATATCTCCGACCTCATCCAGAAAAACAGTGCCCCCGTGGGCCAGCTCCATCTTGCCCTTCTTGAGCTGATGCGCTCCTGTGAACGCCCCCTTTTCATGGCCGAACAGCTCGCTCTCGAGAAGCTCTTTAGAGAGCCCCACACAATTGATCGCGATGAAGGGCTCATCCTTCCTCTCGCTCCACTTATGGATGGCCCGAGCAAAGACCTCTTTTCCCGTGCCGCTTTCGCCCAGCAGCAAAACCGTCGATTTGCTGGTCGCGGCCTTTCTGGCCGTCTCAATAGCCTCGCTCATCTTTGGGCTCTTGCCCCCGATTAGCCGGTAGCGCTCGCCCGCCTCTTCGGCAAACCGTTCAAAGCCTCTCTTAAGCCTCTCGCGCTCCAGGGCCTTTTCGACGACGATAGCTATATGGTCAAGTTCAAAGGGCTTGGTGATAAAATCAAAGGCGCCATTTTTCATCGCCTGAACGGCCCGCTCGATCGTGCCGTAAGCTGTAATCATAATGACTGTGACGTCGCTTCCTCTCTGGCGGATTTCTTTTAACACCTCGAGGCCGTTTTTATCCGGCATCTCGATATCGAGGAGGACCAGCTCTGGCCCCTCCTTGTCCACCATATCCAGACACTCCTGCCCATTGGAGGCCGCTAACACTCTGAAACCGAGGCTGTTTAGAGAGTCTCTTAGAATGTCACGAATATCGGGGTCGTCGTCCACGACAAGTATGGTTCCATTGATGGGTGTCATTATGAGTTAGCTGAGCTCTTAGTGTGCCGTCACTGAAATTCGTTGCACAATTTCTAACATCGTTCCTGCCGAAAATCTCCCCTTACCCCTCTTTTTCAAAGAGGGGTTTAGCTCACAGTGTGGTACCGAAGAAAATTCCCCCTTTGTAAAAGGGGGATCAAGGGGGATTTCGGATGCTCGCCTCCGTTCATGGCGATCCGAAATTCTCCGGCGCCGACACCGGCAGGGTAAAAGAGAAAGTACTTCCACGACTCAACTCGGATTCAACCCAGATCCTTCCCCCGTGCAACTCCACGAGCGCCTTGGAGATGGCAAGACCGAGGCCTGTCCCTTTGGGCTTCTGCCTTCCTTCTCCTGTGGCCTGGTAGAATTTCTCGAAGATCTTATGCCTCTCCTGTGGAGGAATCCCCGGCCCTGTATCCTCGACGGAAACTTGAATCCATTCCTGACCGTCCCTTGCCGTAGAGACCGTAACTCTGCCTTGGGCTGGCGTAAACTTGATCGCGTTGCCGATGAGGTTCATCAAAACCTGTGTGACCTTATCTCGGTCGGCCCAAACGAGGAGGGAGGGCTCTGGAGCCGTCGCCTCAAGCGCAATGGGCTTCTCTGCTGCAATAGGCCTTAAGGTTTCCACCACTTCATGCACGAGACCTCCGAGAGAGACGCGGGTGGCTTTAAACTCGATCTTCCCCGCTTCGATCTTCGAGAGGTCCAGGAGATCGGTGATCAGCCCGGCTAGATGTTGGGTATTCGAGCTCACACGAGTGAGATAATGGATCTGTTTTTCGTTGAGAGGGCCTGCCACCTCGCGGAGTAAGAGATCCGCGGAGCCTTTAATGGCCGTGAGTGGCGTCCTTAGCTCGTGGGAGACATTGGAGACGAAGTCCGATTTCAGTCGATCCAGCTCCTTTAGCCTCTCGTTGGCGACTTCAAGCTCCTGGGTTCTCTCCGCAACCTTCTGCTCCAAGCCGGTGTAGACCTCGCGGAGATTCTCCGTCATTCTGTTGAACTCTTCCGCGAGCACCTCGATCTCGTCTCCGGTCTTCACATCGAGGCGCAAGCTCATGTCGCCGCCGCCGATGCGCTCCACTCCTTTTCTCAGCGTCTCCAGCGGACGGACTACGCGGCGGGCAACGAACAGGGCAGCCAGGAGGGCCATACCGAGGCCGACAAGAAGGAGCCCGGAAGTTCGAAACATCGACGCGTAGAGCGGTCCATACACCTCTTCGACGGGCTGCTCAACAAAGACGGCCCAGTCAAGGCCTGGAATCAGCGACCAGGAGCTAAGGACCTGCTTCCGGTCTAGATTCTGCGCGACGACCCCCGTCGGCTTTTGCCCACCAGGCCGGAAAGCGGCCCTCACCTGATCAAGTTGCGCGGCGCTGCGCCGTTGCAAGACGAGGCTGATGTTCGGGTGGGCGATGAGATCGCCATTGCGGGCAACGGCATAGGCGTAACCCGCGCTTCCGACTTTGAGGCCCGAAACTACCTCCCAGACGTATTTCAGGTTCACCTCAGCCTGAAGCACCCCGATCACCCGGCCGGCGAATCGCTCGATGGGAACGGCAATGGTCATATAAGGCTCAGAGCCCCGAAAGAAGTAAACGGGGCCAAAGTAGGACTTCCCTTGTCTGGCCTCCTGGAAGGCAGGTGACGCAGCGTAATCTTTCTCGCCTTGTGGTGAGACAGTGGTGAAGCGGGATACCGCTACCCGCGCCACCCCTTCGGAGTCGATCGCCACGGCCTCGGTGATGGCGCGGGAGATAACCAGCAGCCGCCTCAGCTCGAAGTGGTATTCGGGCGAGAGCCCTTTCTCCGTGATCTCGCGGCTCTTGGTTGCGGCTTTCAAGTCATGTTCGATCTCCTGGATGAACCGTTCGATTTTAAAAGCAGCCGAAGCAGTAATCTCATGCTGAAGCCGGGCAAGCTGCTCCCAGCTCTCCTGATAGCGGAAGTACAGCTCGACGAGTCCGCTCGTGATCAGCCCGCCGCTGATCAAAATCAGCGAGATGAGAAAATAGTGGCGGACGAGACGGCCGCGCTTCTGCCCAACCCGCTTATTTTGGATTTTGGATGCTTCGACTGCGCTCAGCACAGGTTTTAGATTTTGGATTAGGAAGGCCACTACTTTCGCTTCCTTAAAGTTTCAATCGAAGCCTTGTCACCCACTAATACCCTTTCCTTCCTCGTTGATTCGAATCTAAAATCGGAAATCTAAAATCTAAAATCAGTCAATCACCTTGTCTGCCTCCATCAAGAGGTGCGCAGGAATTTTCACTCCCAGCGCCTTAGCCGTCTTCAGGTTGATAATCAACTCGAACTTGGTGGGCCGTTCCACAGGCAGGTCAGCCGGCTTTGCACCTTTGAGGATCCTATCCACGTAACTGGCGGCGCGACGGAACAAGTCTACATAGTTCGCCCCATACGCCATCAGGCCACCTGCATCCACAGCCTCGCTCCGATGGTACATTGCCGGCAGCCGGCTCTTCGCCGCAAAGTCTGCGATCCGTCTTTCCTCAAGATTGATGAGGGGGTCAGGAATCGTGAGAAGTGCGTGGGCGCGCTCCTTGGTTATGGCTGAGAATACTTTGTCGAAGTCGCCGGGACCTTGCACCTCCACAGGTTGGAGCCGGAGCCCTAACGCCCGCGCGGTAACCTCGATCTCTTTCACATGTACCTCGTGTGATGGATTCGTAGGATTTCTGAAGACAGCAATGCGGGAGACCCTAGGGAAAGCCTCCTTAAGCAGCTCCAGCCGTTTCGGAGATAGCTCCGGCGCAATGTTGGTCAGGCCTGTGACGTTCCCGCCGGGACGCGCTAGGCTGGTAACGAGGCCCATTCCCACCGGATCGGCACCAATATTCGCCATGACGATGGGGATGGTGCTCGTCGCTTGCTGAGCAGCCTTGGTGGTTCCGACAGCTCCAGTAACGATAACGTCAACTTTCAGACGGACCAGCTCCGCCGCGAGTTCAGGGAACCTTTCCGACCGCCCGTCCGCATGCCGGTACTCGATGATGATGTTCGCTCCCTCCACGTAGCCCAGCTCGTGCAGGCCTTGGCGGAAGGCATCGCGGAGGGGCGCATTCGCGGTAGAGGAGGTGGCCCCGAGAAAGCCGATCCGGGAAGGGACCTTAGCTGGCTGCTGCGCCTCGGCTATGAGTACGCCTGCAACCATCCAGACTATAATTAGAAGAAGCGTAAAGGCCTTTCTCATAGTCCGGCAATATAACTCTAAGCTTCTATGGAAAAAAGGCCTCCCCTACGCATCCCGGTGGTTAGAAATCACCTCCGTCTTCCCCCCTGAGCTTGATCACGGTGAAGTCACCGGAGGTGCCGACGTTCACGGTAACGCCTGCGGCCACCACATTGCCTGCAGCATCCACCGTCACCGCATTGGCCTGATCGTTGCGAAAGGTGGCGCTACTGATGACCCGGCGCCACAGCTCTGCCCCACTTACCCCGTCTAACTTGACCACCGTAAAATTCTGGGTGCAATCAGACGACTCACTGCACTCCTGAGTAAAGCCTGCCGCCACCACATTCCCGGCGCCATCCACCGCGACCGCAAGGGCCTCATTGAATCGAGGGAATCCAAAGATGCTGTTGATAACCCGGCGCCAGAGCACTGCCCCACTTACCCCGTCTAACTTGACCACCGTAAAACTCGTGACGCAACCAAAATCATCGCAGTTGGAATTGATCTCATTAGTAACGCCTGCGGCCACCACATTGCCTGCAGCATCCACCGTCACCGCATTGGCCTGATTGTTGCCAAAGCTGCGGGTGCCCGTGTTTTCCTGCCGCCACAGCTCTGCGCCGCTTGTCCCGTCAAACTTGAATACCGTAAAGTCCGTCGTGAAGCGGTGGTTCTGGGTAGACCCTGCGGCCACTACATTCCCGGAGGCATCCACCGCGACGGCAAGGGCCTGATCATCACCATTGGCGGTGCCGTTGATTTCCTGCCGCCAGAGCTCGACCCCACTCACACCATCAAATTTGACCACAGTGAAGTCATTGCCGGTGCCGGTGTTCTGGGTAAAGCCGGCGGCCACCACATCTCCCGCAGCATCCACCGTGACCGCAAGGGCAAAGTCATGGCCGTTGGCGGTGCCGTTGATTTCCTGGCGCCACAGCTCTGCCCCGCTCACCCCATCAAACTTAATTACGGTGAAGTCAGAACTAACGGAGCATACCTCACCGCAGGAAATGTTCTCACTGGAGCCCACCGCCACCACATTTCCGGCGCTATCTACCGTGACCGCAAGGGCCTGATCGTTGCTATTGAGGGCGGTGCCATTGATGACCCGGCGCCACAGCTCTGCCCCGCTCACCCCATCAAACTTGACCACTGTGAAGTCATTGCCGGTGACGACGTTCTGGGTGAAGCCTGCGGCCACCACATCTCCCCCAGCATCCACCGCGACCGCAAGGGCCTGATCGTTGCTATTGGTGCGGGTGCCGTTGATTTCCTGCCGCCAGAGCTCGACCCCACTCACCCCATCAAACTTGACCACTGTGAAGTCATTGCCGGTGCCGACGTTCTGGGTAAAGCCTGCGGCCACCACATTCCCCCCACCATCCACCGCAACCGCACGGGCCTGATCAAAGCTATTGGTGGCGGTGCCGTTGATGTTTATCTGCCAGGCCCAGGCCCCGGAATACAGGAGCACCACGCTAGCGCATGCCCCCACAAGTGCCGTCATTGACGCCTTTTTTCTGTTCATAGTAAGGCCCTCCTTATATCTCTTCGTTGATCGGTTGCCTTCGCGCTTCATAATTTTTTCTTCCTGAGACATCAGTCAAATGATCCCGTTTGGTAGTTTTCATTTCATTGCGAGCCTGCCAAGTTATTCAGCTATGAGAATGAAAATTGAATCCTCTCGTAGGAAAACTGGAGGAAAACTGGGACAGGCTAGTTTTTTGCGGGGCAATCCATCACAAAAAGCAGCCCGTCCCCTTTTTCCCATCAACTTCTATCGCTTCTTAATGGAACGAGTTGCAATCGTCCCGGGATCGATTCGGATGTAAGCACCCTCTCTCCCATCTCTAGTGACGACTATCCGCCACTGTGCATCAGCAAACGTCAACAACCCGGTGCAGTCGGAATCCAACGTGTAGGTTGCTTGCAGGTTGGGGTTCTCGATGATCTGTCCGCCATGGCTCATCGTGGTGAACCCGGTCAGCCCGCCTTGTCCGTCGAAAATGTGCACTGTAAGCGCAACGCGGGGGAACGTGGGGTCATCACTCTGATCAATGCGTGCCTGGGCTCCACCGGTCACCAGATAGTCCCCTTGCAGAGTGGCTACTGAGCATTCTTCCTGAGCCCCCACGTTGGACAGGATGCCCAGGACAAACATGGTGCCGAAAAAAACTCCCAAAATTGTCGACTTAATGCCTCGTTTCATAGCTGCCTCCCTGTGTTATTCAGCCTTACGGCCTACTGATCCATTTTTTTCACGCTAGGCCCAGCACTTGCCCAATTCGGAGAGCAATGGTTGTGCCAATCCTGAGATAAAGCGTGAGTTTCGCTAAGCTGCTGAAATCAGGGGAGAGTTTTCAGGTGGGTCGATTTAAAGAAGCGCTTCATAAGTTGGAAAGGGTAGTTTTTCTTCTACCCCTGGTAGTGAAATTTCTACCCGTGATTTGGGGGACAGCCTACGGCAAGCTCTGAAGAGGACGTCCGAAGAGAGACTTCGGCGAGTTGATACCTTTGCCTTTATCCGGATTGACGAACCTACCATGGCTTGTTAACGTGGGTTTCAATAGGAGACAGGCGGATGCCCAAACGGCGACGGAAAAATGTTTCTAGCGTGGAATTTGATTTCTTTATCCGAGCGGATCTTTCACGCTTTGCTGGCCAATATATTGCTATAGTAGGCGAGAGGGTCGTTGCCTCTGGATCGAACGCTCAGGCGGTCTGGAAACAGGCCAAGCGACGGTTCCCTTCCTCGACCCCAACCATTGGGAAGTTACCTCGTGCAGAGACCTTAGTGCTTTGTCTTCTATGGAGGTAGAGTTCGCATTCCGCAGAGAGAGTAGCGACCTCTTTGGTTCCATTTGGCGTCCGGTGGCCCGTGTTATTGTCATTCACCAACGTCGGCGTGTGCCCCAGTTGTTCTATGTTGATTCCGGCGCTGACGTTACCCTCATTCCAAAATCTGTCGGAGACCTTTTAGGGCTGACGTTGGCCTCTCCACAAGAGATCCGAGAGATCAAGGGTGTCGGCGAACGGGGAGTACCTATTGTCATTCGCCGTCTTCGGCTCCAGGTCGGCTCTAAGGTATTTCCCGCCAGGGTTGCTTGGTGCCTTCTTGAAGAGGTCCCCCTATTACTGGGCCGTTTAGATTGCTTCCGTCTTTTCGACATTACGTTCCGCCGTGATCTGGCCACCGTCTTTGAGTCCACCTCCTAAGTCTGACGACAGCCCGATCACGCGGCCGTCAACGGCCTTGATAACCCGCTTCAGCTAATCGGGCGTCTCCTTAGATTAGATTTTCTTTACAGCGACCAGATTTCGGCTGTACCACTCCGGAAGCATTCGGTCGAAGTGTTGAACTTGCCTCACCTAGAGGCAAACCGTGTGCCACGTTAGGGGCGTGAGACTCGACGAGCGTAAGGTGTTGAGCGAGCGGAAGAATTTCGAAGGGCCAGGACCTCAAGCCAGGCGAGGAGACGGACAAAGGGTAGTTTTTTCTCTACCCCTGGTAGTGAAATTTCTACGATGATTCGAGAGACAGCATGTCAGGACAAACTGCCTTTATGCCGCAGCGTTCCGATGAAGGCACATAGAGCAGTAGACGATGAGACCCAACGCAATCCCGGCAATGCTGACCAGCTTCGTGGGGTTGTTGGCCAATGCCATGCTCACCAAGCAAAGCGCTACCGGCGGAAAACTGAAAGCGATGATCCCGGCGGTGCTGAGCGGCACGCGATAAGGGCGTGCCATCTCTGGCTCTCTCACGCGCAGCCATACCAGCGCGCCGAACTCGAGAACAAGCGAGAGGGCATAAAGAAACATGTCTACTTGCACGAGCTCTTGAAAAGAGAAGGGGATGAGAGTAGCGACACCAACGCTATTCACGAGGATGGCGATCCAAGGCGTCGCGTAGCGCGGATGGAGCTTCTTGAACGGCTGAGGCAACGTTCCGCCCACTGCCATCGCATACGGGACACGCGAAGAGGTGCAGAGCAGCGCGTTGAACAGACCGGCGGCGCTCACTAATCCCGCGATCGTGACCCAAGTTCCGAGCCATTCGCCGCCGATCAGGGCGGCTACCTTGGGAAAGTAGCCCTCTTTCCATTCGCCCCAGTTTCTGTCCACCCCAACGCCGACCGCGACGGGCAGCAGGTAGGCCAGCATCACCAAAATCACCGTTGCCACCATCGCGCGCGGATAAGTCCGGCTCGGCTTCTCGACCTCGCCCGCGCAGCATCCTGCGTTGTCCCAGCCGTTAGTGTTCCAGAGGATCGTGCTCAAAAGCAATCCCCAATTGACATCGCCAGATCCCGCGAGCCAGGCTGTCGGTTCTACCTTCGGCGCGCCGAGGACGACCATCGCGGCGAAGGGGGCAAGGACAAAGAGGGTGAAGATGATGGAACTGATGCCCACAAGCCATGTGCCGCGAACGTTGAGCCAGGTAATGGCGATTATAAAGACCAGCCCGATGAGCCAGCGTTCCAGCGGCGCCATGTCGCCGCTGAGGTAGGCGAGATAGTCCACGAACATGACGGGATAGAGCGCGTTGTCGGCGAAGCTGCAAAGCCAGCTCAACCAGCCCTCCTGAAAGCCCCAGAACCTGCCGAAGGCGCGCTCCACCCAGACCACGTAACCGCCATCCTCCGGCATCGCCGAAGAGAGCTCTGCTGTCATCAGCGCTGTGGGGAGGCCCCACAGCCACGGTACGGCGAGGATCGCCAGCAGCCCCAGCAGCGGCCCGCCGGTCCCGACAACATCCTCCAGACCGTAGGCTCCGCCGGCGACACAAAAGAAGGCCAAGGCAACGAGGCTGGTAAAGCTGAGCGCGCGGTGGGGCTGCATGGTGGCGGCTAAACCGTCCTCGCTTCGAGCTGTAAACAAACTTCCCGTGCGCGTGAGAGTAGCCAAGAGCGAGCGGGCATGTCAACCTGGAACGGGCTCTATATCCTCGCTACGCTCGGAATCTCAGATCTCAGATTGCAAATCTGAAATTTGAGATCTGCTATTTGAAATCCCAAAGGGCTGGCAGTGGCGGTAGCGGGAGGGATTTGTTAGCATAGCCATTTTTAAAAGGGCAGAACGTTTTGGATCTCGCGCTCAGCATATTTTTTCAGGTCCTGGTAGATGGAATGGTTCTGGGCTTTATGTACGCGCTCATCGCCTTGGGCTATACTATGGTGTACGGCGTTCTGGAGTTCATCAATTTCGCTCACAGCGAGATCTTTGTCATCGGCGCTTTTGTCGGCGTGGAGGTTCTCTTGTGGTTCGAGGCTACGGGCAGTCTCGCCGCGTTCCATCCCGCCTTCGTTCTGCTATTGGTCCTTCTCGCCGGGATGGTGTTCAGCGGGCTGGCGGCGATGGCATTGGAGCGAGTGGCTTACCGTCCTTTACGCGGCGCGCCCCGTCTGGTTCCGCTGATTTCAGCTATCGGCGCTTCCTTCTTTTTGCAGGACTTTATCCGCTTCGTCGAAAGCCTGTGGCGCAATTCTTTTTATCTGAGTTATCCGACGCTGCCCGTTCTGGAAAAAAACCTGCAATGGGGATCGGCGGTGGAGTTGCCAGTCAAATCGGTCCTCGTCGTCGCCACCGCTCTCGTGATGCTCGTAGCCCTTTACCTCTTTGTCAATCGTACCAAAGTCGGGATCGCCATTCGCGCCGTGGCACAGGATCCCGATACCGCCTCTCTCATGGGCATTCCTGTGAATCGGATGATTGCCCTTACCTTCTTTGTGGGCGGGGCAATGGGCGGAGTGGCCGGGGTCTTGTTCGGTCTCCACTACAGCTTGATCAACCCCTACAGCGGATTCGTGCCAGGCCTTAAGGCCTTTACCGCCGCCGTCCTCGGCGGGATCGGCAACATTCCGGGGGCGGTGTTGGGGGGGATCGTTCTGGGGTTGGTGGAGGCCTTTGCCGCTTCCTACCTTTCGATCCTTACGAACGGGGCCTTTGGCGCGGAATATAAAGATCTCTTCGCCTTCGCCATTCTGATTCTAATCCTGATTTTTCGGCCTAAGGGACTTTTGGGTGAAAAGGTGCGGGAGGAGGGGGCATGAAACCGATTTTAGATTTTGGATTTTTGATTTTAGATTAAAAAGATCCCCAATCCAAAATCGGCAATCAAAAATCCAAAATGAAAAACTGGCTCCTCAGTGTTGGCTTAGTCGGTTATATCGGTATAAGCAGCCTTCTGGTCTTTTACTTTCCCCAATCCGTTTTAGCCTTTCTTCTTTTCGAAGCGTCGCTCTTGTTGATTTACTATGCGCCTCTACCGGGGAGAACGAAGCTCTCTTTTGCCGGAGTGGTGTTGGTCTTGCTGATGCCGCTTTTAGGCGTTGTCAATGGCTACTACCTCGAGGTGGCGATCCAGGTGGGGATATTCGTGGCCCTTGCCCTGGGCTTGAATATCGTCGTGGGCTTCGTCGGTCTTCTCAATCTTGGCTATGTGGCTTTTTATGCGATCGGGGCCTATCTCTGGGCCGTTTTCGCCTCCTCCCAGGCCAACGAGTTCCTGCCGGGAGCCTATTTTCCGCTGGCGCCCTCCTGGTTCTTTGTTTTTCTTTTGCTGAGTATCTTCGTCGGCGCCCTCACCGGCGTTGTCCTCGGACTGCCGGTCCTCCGTCTCAGAGGCGACTATCTCGCCATTGTCACTCTCGGTTTCGCCGAAGTGGTTCGCGCTCTGGTCAATAATTTGGACAAGCCGATTAATCTCACCAATGGCCCCAAAGGAATCACTCCCATACAGAGGCCGCCTCTCTTCTTTCAACCCGTATTGGAATTTTTCGGCCTGAAGTTGGATGCGGCCGCGCTCTATCCCCTTTACTTTTACTTTCTCGTCCTCCTGATGGTGCTTCTCGTGATCTTGGTGACCCGCAGGCTGGAGGACTCGCCGGTCGGCAGGGCGTGGAAGGCGATACGCGAAGATGAGCTCGCCGCGGCTGTGATGGGCGTTCCGGTCGTGCGGATGAAACTCCTGGCCTTTGCCGTCGGCGCCTCCTTTGCCGCCGCCATCGGGGTTCTTTTTGCCGCCAAGCAGCTCTTTATCAATCCGGAAAGTTTTACCTTTATGGAATCGATCGGGGTGCTGGCCATGGTGATCCTGGGAGGGATGGGCTCCATTCCCGGAGCGATTCTGGGGGCGAGCGCCGTGACGATCTTGAACCTGCAGCTGCTGAAGGGGCTCTCTCTCTGGCTCAACTCCGTGCGCCAGTCCGGGATCATCCTTTCTTTTCCTCTGCTCGGCAGTTATGACCTGAGCCAGATCCCGGCCCAGTTCGAGCCGGCCAAATACGAGCGCATGGTTTTTGGCCTCATTCTTATTCTCATGATGATCTTCAGACCCCAGGGTATCCTGCCGCCGCGCCAGGGCGCCGGGCCGACCGGCTCGAAGGAAGTCGAGGGGCCTGCCCTGAGCGAAGTCGAAGGGAGGTCCGATGGCCCTGCTTGAGATTCGCGGCGTTGCCAAGCGTTTCGGCGGGATCCTCGCTTTGGATGGCGTGGATCTCAGGCTGGAAGAGGGGATGATCGCCTCTCTCATCGGCCCCAACGGCGCGGGGAAAACCACGCTCTTTCACATCTTGACCGGCATCTATCGCCCCGATCATGGGGAGATACGCTTCGGAGATCGCTCGCTCATCGGGCTAAGCCCCGACCGCATCACAAAAATAGGCATCTGCCGCACCTTTCAAAATATCCGTCTCTTTGCCCGCATGAGCGTTCTGGAGAACGTGTTGATAGGAATGCACTCACGCATCGAACTCACGCTCGCGGACATCCTATTTCGTAGTAAACGTCTGCATGCGCGGGAGAAGGAAAACGAGAGCGCGGCCATGGAGCTTCTCAGGCTTGTCGGTCTCGAAGGCAAGGCCTCGGAGTGGGCGCACCATCTCTCCTACGGCGACCAGAGGCGGCTCGAGATCGCCCGCGCCTTGGCCTCGGCCCCGAAGCTCCTCCTCCTCGACGAGCCCACCGCCGGGATGAATCCCTCGGAGGCCCAGTCCCTGATGGCGCTGCTCAGGGGACTGATGGGTAGATATGTTCAGACTATTCTTTTGATCGAGCACAATATGCGCGTGGTGATGGGAGTCTCGGATCGGGTGACAGTTCTCGATTACGGGGAGAAGATCGCGGAGGGAAGTCCGGCGGAGGTGCGCCAGGATGCGCGCGTGATCGAAGCCTACCTGGGCCGCGGGCAGTGGGGCGCTCATGCTTAAGGTTCACGGGCTGCATGTCTACTACGACGCCATCCACGCCCTCAAGGGGATATCCTTCTCCGTTGCCCAGGGTGAGATCGTCACCCTCCTTGGCGCCAACGGCGCCGGGAAGAGCACCACCCTGAAGACCATTTCCGGCCTGCTAAGGCCGCGCAGCGGAAACATCGAGCTGGCCGGTCGAACCCTGGAAGGCGTGGCAGCCCATGAGATCGTCAAGTTGGGGATTGCCCATGCGCCCGAAGGGAGAAAGGTTTTCCCGCGCCTTACCGCGCTTGAGAATCTCAAAACCGGCGCCTATACCCGCCGCGGCGGCGCTGTCGCGACGGATCTGGAGCTTGTCTTTAACCTCTTTCCCAGGCTGAAAGAGCGCAGCCGCCAGATGGCCGGCACTCTCTCGGGAGGAGAGCAACAGATGCTGGCCATCGGCCGCGCTCTTATGGCCCGGCCGAAACTGCTCTTGTTGGACGAGCCCTCCATGGGACTGGCGCCGATCATCGTCGAGCAGATTTTTGACACCATTCGCGCCATCAATCGGGAGGGGGTTACGATCCTGCTCGTGGAGCAAAATGCGGCGATAGCGCTGGCCGTCTCGCATCGCGGCTACGTGTTGGAAACCGGGACCATCATCCTTGAAGGAAAGGCCGACGAGCTCGTCCATAACGATCTGGTGCGCCAGGCCTATCTGGGGGGATAAAGGGTTACAGGGTTAAAGGGATTAAGGGTTGAAGATATGAAAAGACTAACGATCCCCTTTTCTCTAGCCTATCGCCTCACGCCTTCCGCCTCTCGCCTAGTCGTCGTAGTGTTCAGGCCGCACGCCGGCCCGTGAAGATTTCTTCTCCGCCTGGTGGCGCTTATCCGCGAGGAGCTTAAGCTTGGCGCGCCGTGAGCGCCTTCTTTTCTGCCGGCGAATCCTGGCAATCTCTTGCTGTTCCGCGGAGTCGGCTCCTCTTAGCTTCGCCTCGACTTTATCCAGCAGGATTCTTCGCGCCAAGAAACGATTGAGAGCCTGCGAGCGCTCTCTTTGGCACTTCACTCGAATGCCCGTGGGCCGATGGTGGAGCACAACACAGGTAGACGTCTTGTTGACCTTCTGACCGCCGGCTCCCGAAGAGCGGACGAAGTGTTCCTCGATGTCCTGCTCCCGAAGACCCAAAGCGTGCATGCGCTCTAACAGGAATTTTTCTTTCCCAGGTGAAACTATGTTGAAAGCCATGGTCTAAGATTTAGCATAATAAGACTCCCGGAAGCGAGGAAGACCGACATTTCCACGTTTCCGGAATTCCGGAAACGTGATACATAGACGGCGTGGCAGAGGGGAGCTACAGACAGATCAACAAAGAGGAAGTGACGGTTCTGCTCGTCGAGCAAAACGTCGCCATGGCGCTGGCGATCTGCCATCGCGGTTACGTCCTGGAAACCGGAAAGTCAAAGGAAACTTAAACTGGCTCGGAAGAAAATAAAAGACCTGTGTCCGATTTGCTATTTGACGCGGACTCTCTGTATCTGCGAGTCGATACCGACGCTCGATTTAAACACCAGGGTGTGTCTTATCGTTCACGTAAATGAGCTGAAGCGAAGCAGCAACACAGGCCGGCTCGCGCTAAGAGCGCTCGTGAATAGCGAGATGCGGGTACGAGGGGAAACAAGAGAACCGCTCGATCTGAGTGATCTCCTAACCGATCGGTATCGGACTTTTTTGTTTTACCCTACCGTCGATGCCGTGGAATTGGATAATGAACTTGTGGCGCAAGACCGGACGCCGATTCAACTCCTTGTTCCCGACGGCACCTGGCGACAGGCGAGCAAAGTTCATTCCCGTCATCATGAATTGAAGGACGTGCCAAGGGTGAAGATCAGCACTCCGGACAGTTCGCAATTTCATCTGCGCGCCCAGCATCGACCGGAAGGGATGGCCACCTTGCAAGCCATAGCTCACGGTCTTGGCGTGATCGAAGGCGATCTCGTGAAGGCTCAGTTGATGAAGCTTTATCATGCAAAGGTCGAGCGGACGATGCTTGGGCGCGGCCTGTTGCGTGGCAGCGGCACAGGTTTCGAGTTGGAGGAAACAACATGACCTTGACCGCCTATAACCACGTTCCTCTTCCTTCTTTTATGTATGGCACGGCTTGGAAAAAAGAGGCCACTACCCAACTCGTGCAATTAGCCGTGGCGTCAGGCTTCACGGCCATCGACACGGCCAATCAACTGATCCATTACCAGGAAGCTCTGGTGGGTGAAGCCTTGCAGGCACTCGAAAAGAAAGGCATTAAGCGAGACACCCTGTTTCTCCAGACCAAGTTTACTCCGGCCGGGGGCCAAGACCATCGAACCCCCTACGATCCCTCGGCCGATCTCGCCAGCCAAGTAAGACAGTCCTTTGACAGCTCGTTGACCCACCTATGCACTGCGTACGTGGACTCCTATGTCTTACACGGACCTTATTCGCGGTCGGGCTTGGGGAAAGCGGATTGGGAGGTGTGGGCGGCCATGGAAGGTCTCTATCAATCAGGGAAAACCAAAATGATCGGCATCAGCAATGTCACGGCCGGTCAACTCACACAGCTTTGTAAACAGGCGAATCTTAAACCCATGGTGGTGCAAAACCGCTGTTATGCCGCGCTCGGATGGGACAAAGAGGTTAGGGAGATTTGCCAAGCGAATGACATCATCTATCAAGGCTTTTCGTTGTTAACTGCCAATCGAGAAGTCCTTGCCGATCGAGAAATTCAAACGATCGCCCAACGGTTAGGTACCGGTCCCGCACAGATCATCTTTCGGTTTGCCATGCAAATCGGGATGCTCCCGTTGACCGGAACCACGAGCCAACAACATATGAAAGAAGACCTCCAGGCCGAACAGCTCGCGCTCTCCACCGAAGAAATCCAGCGGATCGAAACGATCGCGCAGTAAAAAGAAAACCCCGCACCAGTTCCTTCCGTCAACTCGAACGGCGGGATAAAGAATGTCTACCATCGGACTTGCCTAAGTTGCTTCGAGCGCCAGGGTAGTTGATGCTCATTCTCCTAGTCAAAAAGAAATTAGTATTATGTCCCCGGAATTCCTCCCCGGAATTCCCCGCGCGCTACGCTTTCCCCGCCTCTTTCAACGCCCGCAGCACATTCTCCGGACTCAACGGCAGTTTGGTGATGCGCACCCCGGTTGCGTTGTAGATCGCGTTGGCGATGGCTGCCATCGGCGGGACGCACCCGATTTCGCCGGCGCCTTTGGCGCCGTAGGGGCCGGCGCCGGGATAGCCGTGGACGAGCGTCGTTTCGATGCGCGGCATCATGTTGATGGTCGGCATCAAGTAGTCTACGAAGGATGGGTTCATCGTGCGCCCGTTGTCGTCGAACACTACTTGCTCGCAGAGCGCCTGGCCGATGCTCATGGCCGTGGCGCCTTCGATCTGGCCCTCGACGGCTACGGGATGGATCGGGAAGCCGATGTCGTGCACCGCGACGTATTTTAAAATTTTCACGTTGCCGGTGTCGGTATCGACTTCGACGATGCAGGCATGCGCCGTAAACGGCTGCGAGCTGCCGCGGGCTTTTTCCTCAGCCATCATGGCTTGGTTATCGCAGTAGCCGCGGCCGATCACTTCGCCGATCACGTTGTGCGCGGCGGTGGCGATGGTCGCGAGGGGGATCGATTTCGACGGTGTGCCTTTGACGCGGATCTGTCTGTCCTTGATCTCCAGATCGTCCGGGCTTGCTTCAAGCTGACTTGCGGCCATGGTGAAAAGCTGATTGCGTGCGTCGATGGCGGCGAGCCGGGTGGCCGTGCCGGAAACTATGATTGCCCGGCTACCGACGGTTCCAGCATCCCAGGGACTGGCGTCGGTATCGACGTTGACCACCGTGACATCGCTCACCGGAATGCCCAGCTCTTCGGCAGCGATCAGGGGAATGCCGAATCTCGGGGCCGTGCCCATATCGATCTTGCCGATATGCACCGTCACCGAGCCGTCTTCGTTGACTTTGACTATTGCGCCGCCGCCGGGGCCGGCGCTTTCGATCCATGACCCGGTGGCGATACCGATGCCCTGGTTCTTTTCGAGCTTTACTTTGCCCCAGCCGATTTTTTCGGCGGCGGTTTTAATCGTCTCGCCGAGCGACACATCGCGTAGCTTGGCGACGCCGATGATCTTGTCGCCGGGCTTGGGCGTATTTTTCAGGCGAAATTCCGTCGGGTCCATGCCGAGCTTGGCCGCAATGGAGTCCATGTGCGACTCCACGGCAAAGGCGGCCTGCGGCCCGCCGGGTCCGCGCACCGGTCCGCAGACCTGCTTATTCGTATAAACGACGTAACCGTCGATATGGCAGTTGGGCATCAGATACCAGCCGCCGAGCATATTCGTGCAGCGCGCGCCGGCCATGGCGCCAAAGCCGGAATAGGCGCCGGCGTCGTACACGACTTTGCCCGTGCGCGCGACCATGGTGCCGTCTTTTTTCACGCCGGTCTTGATGTACATCTTCGCGCCGGACCGGATGGTCGTGGAAATCGTCTCCTCGGCCTTATCGAGGACGATCATCACCGGCCGCTTGGCTTTGACCGCCAACAGCGCGCAGATCGGCTCGATGGCAGCGCCTGAAGTAATTCCGCTCGCCTTGCCGCCGAATCCGCCGCCGAGTTCCGTGCTTAAGATTCTTACTTTGTTGAGGGGAATTCCGAGCAACCGCGCCACGTCGGTACGCACGCTGAAGGGCGCTTGGGCGTTGGCCCACACGGTAATTCTGCCGTCCGGTTCGACTTGCGCCGCGGCGATTCTCGGTTCGAGGTACTGTGGATGGATCATCTTGGTCTCGTAGACTTCATCGACCACGACGTCGGCCTCTGCCATCGCTTTTTCGGGATCGCCAACATGGACGGTTGTGAAGCTGCAGACGTTTTTCACCTTGGCGTCCGGTGGCAAATTCTTCGGCAGCGGCATGTCATCGTGCAGGGTTGGCGCGCTCGGTTTCATCGTCTCTTCAGGATCGATGACCACCGGCAGCGGCTCGTAGACGACCTTGATCTTTTTCAGCGCCTGTTTGACGATGGCCTGGCTCTCCGCCGCAACCGCCGCCACGGGATCTCCCATGTAGCGGACTCTATTCTTCGCGAGCATGTACCGGTCTATGTAGGTGCGCCCGTAGCGCACGTCCGGCGCGTCTGCCGCGGTCACGATAGCATGGACTCCCGGCAGTGCTTTGGCTGCGCTGGTGTCGATGCTGACGATCTTCGCGTGAGCGTGTTGGCTGCGCAAAATGCCGCCATGCAGCTCGTCCTTCAGGGCAAGATCGATGCCGTAGATGCCGGCGCCAATGACGCGCTCAACGCCGCCCTGTCTTGGAATGCTTGTGCCTAATACTGTGTATTCCGCTTTCGCCATGGCGTTTAGCTCCTTCCTTCGAGCCGGTCGGCGGCTAGTTGAATTGCGTCGACGATCTTGGCGTAGCCGGTGCAGCGGCAAATGTTGCCGGAAACCGCCTCTTCGATCTCTTCCGCCGTCGGGTGCTTCGAGCGATCAAGCAACGCTTTCACGGAAATGATGAACCCCGGCGTGCAGTAACCGCATTGCACCGCGCCGGTATCGATGAACGCCTGCTGCACCGGATGCAGTTTCTCGCCGTCCGCCAAGCCTTCCACCGTGGTGATCTCAGCGCCGTTGGCGTCGGCGGCGAGCGTAACGCAGGAATTGATCGGCCTGCCGTTAAATAGGATCGTACAGGCGCCGCATTCGCCGGTGTTGCAGCAGAGTTTGGTGCCTTTGAAATTCAAAGTGTCGCGCAGGAAGTCCAAGAGTGACGTGGACGGCTCCGCCGTCGCGCTGTGGGACTTGCCGTTGACTGTAAGATTAATTGTGAGATTCATCAGGCCACCTCCTTACCGGTCGCCGCCTTCCAGGTCTGTTCCAAACCCCGGCGGGTCAGGGCTTCGACGATCCAGCGGCGATATTCCGCGCTGCTGCGCTGGTCGCTGATCGGACTCGATTCCGACGCGGCCATCGCCGCCGCTTCCTTCACCAATGCCGCGGTAAGCGGCTTGCCGCGCAGCATTGCTTCTGTCTTCGCCGCGCGAACCGGTGTCGGTGCCACCGCGCCCAAGCCGATACGCGCATCTTGTAAATTACTCTTCGCCGCATTGGGGGTAATCAAAACCGCGACGGCGACCATGGCGATATCCATGGCGCCGCGCACGGCATGCTTCAAATAAACTCCGCGGCTGCCCTGCGCCGGATAGGGAACGTCTATTTCTGTGAGCAACCCTTTCGCGCCGAGGCTGGTCTTACCCGGTCCCTGGAATAAGGCCTTGAAGGCCTCGGTTTTCTCGCCGTCGGAGAAAGCGAGTTTGCCTTTCGCTTCCAGAACGAGCAGCGGCGCTAGGGTTTCGCCCGATGGCGACGCGCGGCAGACGTTGCCGCCGATGGTCGCGGTGTTGCGGATTTGCAGCGAAGCGAATTGATGCGCCGCTTCCCAGAGAACCGGCAGCTTCTCGCGCACAAGCTTATTCGTCTCAAGCTCGTGAATGGTCACCAGGGGACCGATGCGCAGGCTGTCGCCGTTCTCTTGGATCGCACCTAAGCCGGGGATTTTCTTGATATTCACCAGGTAGTCCGGCTCCTCTTTGTACTTGATGTCCACCATGACATCCGTGCCGCCGGCGATCACCTTGGCTTGGTCGCCATATTTTGCCAGCAGCGACAGCGCTTCGCGCACCGATTTGGGTTCGAAGTAGTCCATGATTGTTGCCTCTTGTTCCTTCCTTAGACTTGGAATTAATTTTCCGCAGCTTCCAATTTGGTCTTAGCCCAAGTCGCGCATAGATCGCAACCCCTTAGTATATGATTTACTCGTCAGAACTTGGTCATGTCGCTGCGCGTGAGCGTCGTCTGGCCGGTGACGATGGCCGGTCCGCCGGCTGCGGCGGCCACGCACAGTGACAGCGTTCGCGCATTTTTCATGATCTCCTCCCCTTGATCAGTGATAGGAAGCAGAGAGTATGCGATAACAACGTATTGCGTCAACCCGAACGCGGATGCGCGTCATTGAAAATACGACACGAAATATTCGGCGCAGTAAAGACGCAACCCCATAGAATCCCTTATTATGGCCAGCGATTTCACGGCTCTCCGTAAAGATTTCAACGTCGTGATTCGGGGAAGCATCTAAAAGATCTCACAAGCGCGATTGACATAGGTCGTCGTGTGCCCCTACTATTCGTGGAAAGTTCCCACGGAAGAGAGGCGCGCTTATGAAGATCCGATCCTTATTCTGTGTCACCGTCCTGTGGCTTCTTTACTCCATTCCCGACCCGGCCTTGGCCGCCTCCGCTACGCCGCAAAGAGTCGTGATCACGCCGGCGAGTTTCAGCGACCGCGAGGGCATGCTGGTCGTCGCGCAACACCAAGGTCTCTTTCGCAAATACAACTTGGACGCGCAGCTGGTGTTGATGCCCAACGCGCCCCTCGCCCTGTCGGCCTTAACGGCCGGCGAATCGCAGTTTTACTATGGCACCACCTCAGGCGCGAGCTTAGGGGCGGTTTTGAACGGCCTTGACGGTGTCTTCGTCGCCGGCTTCATCCACAGACTGGTCGGCGCTTTCTCTGTCGGCCGCGACATCAAAACGCCCGCCGATTTGAAGGGCAAGAAGATCGGCGTGGCGAGCCTCGGCGGCGGCAACTGGATGTTCACCATGCTGGCGTTCGAACATTGGGGTCTCGACCCCAAACGCGACAACATCACTTTTAGAATTATCGGCGATACCGGCGTGCGCGCGCAATCCATCGCCGCCGGCGTCATCGACGGCTCGTTGTTGGGCTACACCCACGCCTCGATTCTCCGGCGCCAAGGCTATCCGATACTCGCCGACGTGGCGGAGCTGAATATTCCGTTCCAAGACAGTGGGCTGTTCGCACGCAAAAGTTTCCTCGCGCAACACCCGGAGACCGTCGAAAGCGTGCTCCGTGCGCTGGTGGAAGCGATCGCGTTTATCCAGCAGCCCGATAATAAAACCGCGGTGCTGAAGAGCCTGGCGCAATGGCTGCGCCTGCCGAAGCCGGATGATGCTTTGGAGGGCTACGATTTCATGCGCAAAATGTATACGCGGCGCATTTATCCCAACCTAGACGGTATCCGCAACAGCCTCCGGGTGTTGACTCTCACTAATGAAAAATTTGGCCGCCTCAAAGCGGAAGAGCTGGTCGACGATCGGTTTGTGAGAAAGCTCGAGAAGGAAGGGCTGTTCCAATAGAGGTAGGCGTCAACGTCGGGAGATCGGAGTCCCGCCCCCTTTTTCTTTTCCCCAAACGGCGGGATAAAGAGCGGGATATAGAATGTCTACCGTCGGACTTGCCCAAGTTGCTTCGAGCGGCAGGGTAGTTGATGTTCATTCTCCTAGTCGAAAAGAAATTAGGATTATGTCCCCGGATTTCCCCCTAAGATGCGACTTCAACGCTCTCTCTCCTTCTTCCGCCCAATCCCTAACAGAGAAAGGTATCGAAAAAAAAGCGGCGTAAACCTGGGACTCAATACAGAATGGGGCTTGACGGGAAGCGGGTTAGGTTGATAGATAAGGGACGAACCGAAGCCGGAATCGCCTAGACCTACAGAGAGGAAAATGGGGCCGCTATGCCAGCGGAAGCTCCATTATGATTATTCAACTCTGTAGGGTATAATTGTAATCGGAATGCAGCAAGAATTACTTGAAATAAAACCAGTCAGCATCGTACTACGATACCGGGGAACCCTGGTGCCGCCGAACTATAATATCGCGAAAATAGATGTTTCCGCGGCATTAGCGGAAAAATTCGCTGAGGCTTTTAATCTGACATCCAAAGACATCATTTTTAACCAAAATGCCCTCGGTACTTCGTTCCTAGCCTTCAGATATTTCATGTCGGCCCAGGGCAATTTTTTCAGTTATCTGGACGTGTCGATTGGAGCCGATCAGGCCGAAATCGCGTTCGCCAATCCACTTACTCTCGCGGCTGTGAAGCAAGAATTTTCGAAAGTATGGGAACCCCTCATAAAAATAAGCAAGCCAAAAATTGCACAACATTATTTTGAGGTTAACATCGACTCCTCAGCTCAAGAAAAGAGCGGGAGGAAATTTCTCGATCAATTTGTCACGATCCAACTAGATACTCCATATAAACTTATCGGTAAGGGCATCACCCTTGATGCCGATACTGAATCAGGTGGGCGGGTGCATTTAAATCTCCAAGATTCGCTTGTGACCCCAGATGGAATCTTTCTTTTTTGTACGTATACGCTCAAAAAAACGATAGGCGATATGCAGCAGCTTGGGTCCCTTCTCGAATCGGTTATCGGTTACTATCATCAAGTCCAACCGATGGTACACGTCAAGGTTTTGGAGCAACCGTGAACGGCGAATCGGCCACAGACCCGCGGAGAATGGAAGCACGGGCTTCGGGAGAGTTTCGCGCACTCTCGCAACCATCGAGCGGCTACCCGGCCGGGCCATTGATGCAGTTTGCCGTGGCACCGGTCAGAGGATTTCCCGAGTCGCCCAGAGTTGGTCAGCAGCATTTTGTCTACATAGTCAATCAGCCCTTGGTCTCTAAGGAACAAAGCTCATTGCAGATTCGGTTCCTTGCTGAGGAAAAGGCTCGCCAAGTCTTAGCTCTCGGGGAAGAGCAATCCCGTCTCGGAAATAGACAGCACGCTCTTGAACTAGTGGAGAGGGCATTGGAACTTGGGGGCAGCGCGGCCGTATTTGCAGCCGCGATCAAGACGTGCATTGAGCTTGACCGAACCGATCTCGCGAGAAAGTGGGCGGCCCAGGGCCGCGCACTCTATCCGAACGATCAGTCTCTCACCCGTTGGAACCGACTACTTACTCCGCCAGCCGTCCGGACGGTAGAGATAACGGCAACCACGAAATCAGAAGAAGTAGGTTGGTTGGAAGCCAATGCACAACAATATCGAGGCAACTGGGTTGTTGTTGCTCGCTCTGAACTGCTTGGCTTTGGAAAAACCTTGACTGAAGCACTACAAATGGCTCGCTCAAGGGGTTCGATAACTGCGGCTCTTATCCACCGGGTCCAGGGCTGAACGTAATGTTAACTAAGGGGGCCGAGACATTTACTACCTCAGTTACAGACTTTCTTGATCATGACCCTGACTACCCAGATCGCGAAGCGCGCATCTACATCCGCATCAAAGTTGAGAGGCTCGAAGCAGAGACATATGCGATGATTGATACCGGAGCCCCCTATTCTATCTTAAATCCGGAACTCGCCGAAAATGCTGGTCTCGATTTCAGTCAAGGTGAAAGAACTCGACTTTCGACAAGGATCGGGTGGGTTTCAGGTCAGATAGTGCGTGGCACGATCACTATTCCCGCTACCGAAGGAAGTGGGTTGGAGATCGACGCTACAATCTTTGTCCCTGAAGTTTCATGGCCGTTGCAAAACTTTATAGGTTACCATGGTTTTCTAGAAGGGATTCGGTTCGCTATCAGTCCTACCGACTATGAGTTCCATTTTGGAGCAGCCCCGGCTCCCCGGCAACCTAGGTTGATCTAGTCGCGTTCACGGCTCGGCGTAGTGACGGTCGGATCTTGGACTTTGTAATTCGAAGAGAGCACTCGGCCAGGGGGCAGGCCCAACTATCTTAAGAATCTCTACTCAACCACAAGCGGCGACGAATCGACAAAGGCGTGAGGCTTGAGGCGAGAGCAAGACTTTTAATTTCCGCTTGACAGCCGTCATAGACTTGCCCTATTTTATGCTCCACTAACTTCGGCTGGGCCCTTCGATCCCGTCACATCTTTGCTCGCACACCATCGCCCGAGTGTCAGTGGGGTCTGACCCCCATGATCTCCAAGCACCATGGCCGCCTCTGCCATCGTCATCTCCCCTCTGAAGATCCTCTGGATAACTTCTACTCGTCTCTCTTCCTTCATCGTCAGGGCTATGGTTTTCATCCCCTGACATAATCACATGGCAGTTAACCCCTGACAGAATCACTTGGCTACCACAAAGGTTGACATAATAGCTTGTTATCGCATACTCTGTGCCCAAAAATAGGGATGGCGCCGCGCGGGTCGTGCGCCGGTCGGTGCGCGCCCGTGCTGCTCCAATTCAATTCGACAAGTGAGGAGGAGTTCCCATGCTGACGCTCTATTTCAGTCCCGGCGCTTGTTCCTTGGCCTCTCATATCGGTCTCGAAGAAACCGGCGCGCCTTACGAGGTAAAGCCGACCCTGCTCGCAAAGGGAGAGCAGAAGACCGAGGCGTATCTAAAGATCAACCCGCGGGGTAAAGTGCCGGCGCTCAGCGTCGACGGCAAGATCATTACCGAGAATACGGCGATACTCACTTACCTCGCAAGGCGGTTTCCGGAAAAAAAGCTGATGCCGACCGATCCGGTCGAAGAGGCACGCTGCATCGCGACCATGGCCTGGTTCTCCAATATCGTGCATCCCTCGTACCAGCGCTGTATGCGGCCCGAGCGTTTTGCGGAAGGTGAAGCGGCGCAAGCCACGGTAAAGGAAACGGGGCGGAAATCGTTCTGGACCAATTGCCGGGAGATCGACTCCATGCTCCAAGGAAAAGACTGGATCATGGGCAGTCAGTACACGCTCGCCGATGCCTACGCGCTGGTTTTTTACGGCTGGGGCGTGCGCGGCGGATTTCCCATGAACGAGCTCAGCACCTACACGGCATGGCAGGACCGCATGCTGAAGCGCCCGACGGTGCGGAAAATCGTAGAGGCCGAACAGAACATTTTGACATAATAGCTCGTTATCGGATACTCTCTGGCCGAAAATGGGGGCGGGTTTGTTAGCTCTCGTCCGCGGCCCGTTGAGCCACTTAAGTGATGATCGGGACGTCAAGGGCAAAATGACCGACGCCTTGAAAGCACGATCGGACAAAAAGTAGAGTGGCTCACCACAAAATTCAGGGAGGACCCGCAATGAAGTATGCCTTGTCGATCTCTGCCGCGCTGCTCTTGGCCCTGAGCCAGGTGCAGCCGGCGTTGGCGCAAAACGGCGCCAACAATCTCGTCAAACAGGCTATCGCCGCGCAAGGCGGCGCCGATGCCTTGCGCGCATTGCAGGGGCTTGCCATCAAAGGCGAGGCCAAGTTCTGGGAGCCGGAGCAATCGGAGAAGGCCGGCGGCGAGCCGCGTTTCCTTGGCGACGCGACGTTCACGGTGACTTGGGATCTCGCGAAAGGGATGGCGCGCACCGAGTGGGACCGCGACCAGAAATACCCGGATCCCCCGGTGAAGCTGAAATTCACCGAGACCGTGTTGCCCACGCTCGGCTACGTCACCGACGAGAAGGGCAGCCGGGCGATGTCGGCCATCCGCGTCGCGGCGCATCTGCGCGAGCTCGAGCGCGCCTCGCCGTGGCTGCTCGTCAAGGCGATGGACGCGCCAAAGAGCGTCGCCGCCATGGGCAACCAGAAGCTCGGCAAGCAGTCGCTGCCGGCGGTGTCGTTCAATGACGGCGGGACGAAGTTCACGATCCTGTTCGACTCCAAAACCCATCTGCCCGCCGCGATCCGCACGCGCGACGACGACAACATCCACGGCGACTCGGACTACGACCTGGTTCTCGGCGACTGGAAGG
>Ga0209824_10000213_pt1 | contig 40876 bp, 36 predicted proteins | sample VDWuncwatermetaG_FD_184124 | JGI IMG/M metagenome (GOLD analysis project Ga0209824, IMG submission 184124) | Wastewater microbial communities from Netherlands to study Microbial Dark Matter (Phase II) - VDW unchlorinated drinking water (SPAdes)... ...
GGGAAACGCTGATTTAATCACCCGTTCGCCCTGAGCCTGTCGAAGGGCGGGCAGCAAACCCGCGAAACATATAGGTTCTGGCTCATGTGTGGTTCGACAGGCTCACCACGAACGGATTAAATCAGCGCTTCCCTAACGCACCACTTACCACTCACCACTCACCACTCACCACTTACCACTCACGGCTGTTTCTTCTCCAAGCTTTCTTTCCTGTAACTCACGTCGCCGCGCTTTCTGATCTCCGCCAGATACGCTGAAAATTCTTCCTGTGCGATCACCTGTTTTAACTGCTGCGCGTAGGCTTTGTATTTGGCCTCATCGGTCGCGCCCTGCGCCGCGTCCGTGACCCGGCTGATGCGTATCAGGGTATAGCCGCCGCGCGGATTTTCCGCGCCTGCGTAGGCCGGCAGCTTGCCCGCATCGGCTGCAAACACGGCGCGGATTGCGGCCGCATCCAGCCCTTCCGCCTGCCTGCGCGTCACCGGCTTGGCCGCGCTCCACACCAACTCTGACGCTCCCTTTGTATCGCTTTTTTGCAGCAACGCCAGCTTCTCCTTGCCTGCGGAGACGGCCATTTCAACCGCTTGCTGGCGGGCGATGCGCGATTTTATTTCTGCCCTGACCGTGTCCAAAGGGCGCATCGCTTCAGGCCGGTGCTCCGACACCCGCGCCGCCACCAAGGTATTGGGCATCACTTCCACCGCTTCGGTGTTGCGCTTGTTCTTGATGGCATCCTCGGAGAAGATGGCCTGCAATAATTTTGGGCTGGTAAAGAAAGCCGATTCGCCCGCTTTTTTGCTCACCCAGCCGCTCTGTTGCAGCGGCAGCTTATATTTATCTGCCGCCGGCTTCAGGCTGTCACTTTGCTCGTACACCAAATTGCCGAAGCCTTCCGCCATTTCGCTGAAAGCTTTGGCGGCCTTTTGTTTTTTCAACTCCTGCTCTATCTTGTTTTTCACTTCTTCAAACTTGACCTGCTTGCCGGTTCTGATCGCGGCCAGTTTGATGATATGAAAACCGAAGTCGGTCTGCACGGGGCCTCGAATTTCATCGGGTTTCATGCTGTAAGCCGCATCCTCGAAGGCTTTCACCATCATGCCACGGCCAAAATATCCCAAGTCTCCGCCGATCGCGGCGGATCCCGGATCTTGAGAATACTGCTTCGCCAGTGCCGCAAAATTTTGGGGCGACTGCTTGGCCTCAGCCAATACTTGTTCGGCTTTATTGCGCGCAGCCGTTTTATCCGCCTCGGGCGCATTCGCCGCGACGCTGATTAAAATATGGCTGGCCTGACGCTCTTCCTGCTGGCCGAAGTCGCTGCCGTGCTCGGCCAGATATTTGCGGGCTTCATCGTCGCTCACCACCGCTTGCCGCGCCAGTTCATCCAGCGACAGGGTCAGGTACTCTACCCGCACTTGTTCGGGCAACTGAAACTCCGTCAGGTGGCTGTCGTAATAACTCTTGATGGCCGCTTCATCGACTTTGGCCTGCGCCAAAAAAGTTTCAGGCAGAATTTGCGTCACGCTGATCTCGCGCTGCTGTTCGCTCAAGCGCGCGATATTTTCGACCGCGCCGCGCGTCACCAGCCCGCTTTGTTGATGCGCCTCGCTCAGCTGCTGTTGCACCAGCTCATGCCGCACGCGCTCCTCGAAGCGCGCAGGGGTCATGCCCTGGTTGCGCAGCAAGGCTTCATAGCGTTTCACCGAAAATTTTCCATCCTGGCCAAATGCCGGAATGTCGCGGATGATCCCCGCCAACTGTGTATCCGTCACCACCAGCCCGACACGCGTGGCTTCGCGTTGCAACAAGCGTTGCTGGATCAAATTTTCTAAAACGCTCAAACGTGCTTCTAGCGTATCCAAAATAGCCGGATCATAATTCTTGCCCATGCTCGCGCGCATCCGCTCCTGTTGCTCGCGCAACGCTTGCTCAAATTCCGCGCGCCCGATTTTTTCGCCAGCGACGCTGGCCAGCCCATCGTTGCCGCCGGAATTACGATACGATTCGATGCCCCAGAACAAAAACGGCAAACTCGCCAGCACCATGATGATCTGGACGATCAGCTTTCTTTTCTGGACAAAATCAAACATACTCAAATGTGCTTTTCGATAGCCGACAATTTCAACAACAAAAAACAAGAACAAAATCTTTATCCACAGATTACGCAGATTACACAGATTAAAAACCCTGCGTTTTCAATCGCGCAGTTAATAAACGGATGGGGAAGAACGCTTTCTAATCTGTGCAATCTGCGTAATCTGCGGATGAGTTTTTCTTTTTTGTGGTCTTGGTTATTAGTTTATGTGTAATTCTAATCAAATAAAAAAAGGCGAACTCGCGTTCGCCTTTGTTGTAGCTTGGCGGAGTGGACGGGACTCGAACCCGCGACCCCCGGCGTGACAGGCCGGTATTCTAACCAACTGAACTACCACTCCAAAGTTCTCTAGCTGGTGGGTGCTGACGGGGTCGAACCGCCGACATTCGCCTTGTAAGGGCGACGCTCTACCAACTGAGCTAAGCACCCTGCCCTATTCCAAGCCGCAATCAAGTTGATACGGCGTTGTCGGCTCTTGCCGTGCTATACGCACTGTCTGCGAGCCTCCGTCTTGTCTCAACTTGATTGCGACTTGGAATTAGCAGCCTGTCGGACTTAAAGGAAATCTGCTGCAAATTGACATGGACGGTGCATACCCCGCCACTTTTTTGGGCAATAGAACAACTATTGCCCTGCAAAATCGTCGAAATCTGCCGTCGCCCATCTCAATTTTCGCTACGATTCTTTAAGTCCGACAGGCCGCTAGAGCGCGCTAGTTTACAGCATCTTTGAGCGCTTTACCAGCGGTGAATTTCGGTACTTTAGCGGCCTTGATTTTAATCGCTGCGCCGGTTCTTGGATTACGGCCGGTGCGCGCGGCGCGCTTGCCTACTTTGAAGGTGCCAAATCCGACCAAGGTCACGCTGTTACCTTTTTTGAGCGAGGCTTTAATTGCGGTTAACGCGCCGTCCAAGGCATTGCCAGCAGCAGCTTTAGACAGATCGGCAGATTTTGCAATTGCTTCGATGAGTTCTGATTTATTCACGTGAGTCCCCTTTCGTTAAATGAGCGTTAATGAGTAAGATGGTTACAGGAAAATCCTGCAATGGCTTTATATCAAGCTCTCCGCGCTGGGTCAAGCAGTTATCTAAAATATTTTTCTGGAAAATTGCTACAGGGTTTTGATCTGGCTCGCAAGCAAAATATCGAATCCGCTTATAAAATATTGGCAGGTTTTTTGCGTTGTTTTTTTGCGGCCCGCAAAAAAAAACAGGCATAAAAAAGCGTCACCCAGTGACGCTTTTTTCTTCAATGAGTTACATTGCTAACCTGAACTAATGCTTCATCACCGCAGTGGCTGCTTTGTCTTCTTTCGCCGCCTCGGAGACCACCGCCACTGCTGCCAGCGGTAACGTTTCGGCCACCGGCAAGGGCACAGGTTTACGTTCCAGCGCGTATTCGAGCACCTGATCGACCCACTTGACCGGATGGATGTCGAGGCGGTTTTTGATATTGTCGGGTATCTCCACCAAATCCTTGACGTTTTCTTCCGGGATCAACACGATTTTGATGCCGCCGCGATGTGCCGCCAGCAGTTTTTCTTTCAGGCCGCCGATGGGCAACACTTCGCCGCGCAGCGTGATCTCGCCGGTCATCGCCACATCGGCGCGTACCGGGATACCGGTCAACACCGACACCATCGCGGTGCAGATGCCCACGCCCGCGCTCGGCCCGTCTTTGGGCGTGGCCCCTTCGGGCAAATGGATATGCAAATCGTTTTTCTGATAAAAATCTTCGGCGATGCCCAACGACCTGGAGCGGCTGCGCACCACCGACAGCGCGGCCTGGATCGATTCCTGCATCACCTCGCCCAGCTTGCCGGTGGTGATGGTCTTGCCCTTGCCGGGCAACAACGCCGCCTCTATCGTCAGCAGTTCGCCGCCGACTTCAGTCCACGCCAATCCCGTGACTTGTCCGACCTGGTTGTTTTTCTCGGCCATGCCATAGGTATAGCGGCGCACCCCCAGATATTTATCGAGATTGCGCGCGCTGACGCTAATTTTTTTCTGGTCTTTTTTGAGCAACAACGCTTTAACGACTTTGCGGCAGATTTTGGAAATTTCGCGCTCCATGCTGCGTACCCCAGCCTCGCGCGTGTAATAGCGAACGATGTCGCGCAGCGCGGATTCCGATACCACGATCTCTTCCTCTTTTAGACCGTGGCCCTTGATTTGCTTGGGCAGCAAATAGCGCGTCGCGATATTGAGTTTTTCGTCTTCGGTGTAGCCCGACAGGCGGATGATTTCCATGCGGTCGAGCAGCGCGGGCGGAATGTTGAGCGAGTTGGCGGTGGCGACAAACATCACATCCGACAAATCGTATTCGACTTCGATGTAGTGATCTACAAATGAATTGTTTTGCTCCGGGTCGAGGACTTCGAGCAACGCCGACGACGGGTCACCGCGAAAATCCATGCCCATTTTATCGACTTCGTCGAGCAGAAACAGCGGGTTTTTGACACCCACCTTGCTCATGTTCTGCAAAATTTTGCCCGGCATGGACCCGATATAAGTGCGCCGATGGCCGCGAATTTCGGATTCGTCGCGCACCCCGCCCAGCGACATGCGCACGAATTTGCGGTTGGTGGCGCGCGCGATGGATTGCCCCAGCGAGGTCTTGCCCACGCCCGGCGGCCCTACCAAACACAGTATTGGCGCTTTGAGTTTATCGACGCGCTGCTGCACCGCGAGATACTCGACGATGCGCTCTTTCACCTTCTCCAAACCGTAGTGATCTTTTTCCAACACCGCTTCGGCGACGCTCAAATCTTTGCTGATTTTGCTTTTCTTTCTCCACGGCAACCCGGTGAGCGCGTCGATGTAGTTGCGCACCACCGTCGCCTCCGCAGACATCGGCGACATCAGGCGCAGCTTTTTAAGCTCGGCTTCGGCCTTGGCCTTGGCCTCTTTGGGCATATGTGCGTCCTTGATTTTTTTGTCGGTCTCATCGAGGTCGGTGCCGTCTTCGCCTTCGCCCAATTCTTTTTGGATGGCTTTGACTTGTTCGTTAAGATAATACTCGCGCTGACTTTTTTCCATCTGGCGCTTCACCCGGCCACGGATGCGTTTTTCCACCTGCAAAATATCCAGTTCGGTTTCGAGCAGACCCAGCAAGTGTTCGAGGCGTTTGGGCACTTCGACGATTTCGAGTACCGCCTGTTTTTGTTCGAGCTTGAGCGGCAGATGCGCGGCGATGGTGTCCGCGAGGCGACCGGCTTCGTCGATGCCGCCGAGCGAGGTGAGTATTTCCGGCGGAATTTTTTTGTTGATCTTCACGTACTGATCGAATTGCGCCAACAGCGTGCGGCGCATCGCTTCGATCTCGTGGGTATCGACGCTGTCGGGCGGCAACAACTGCGCCTGCCCGCTGAAATAGCTTTGCGCGTCGATCACCTGCAAAATGCGCGCGCGGCGCACGCCCTCGACCAGCACTTTGACGGTGCCGTCGGGCAGCTTGAGCATTTGCAACAGGTTGGCGACGCTGCCCACGCCGTAAAGGTCTTCTGCCGCCGGCTCGTCCTTGACCGCCGATTTCTGCGCCACCAGCAAAATATGCTTACCGGATTCCATCGCCGACTCCAGCGCCTTGATCGAGCGGGGACGGCCCACGAACAGGGGTATCACCATATTCGGAAACACCACCACATCGCGCAGCGGCAATAGCGGCAACAACACTTGTTCGGGGTTGAGGGTTTGTAAGTCAGACATAGAGTTTCACCTATAAAAGAGAGGAGCTAAAACGTTTATGAGGGTGAGTCTCGATAATGCAAGGGGCTGCGGGGGTGAAACATAAATTGCAAAAGCAGCCACGAATTAACACGGATTTACACGGATAAAGTCAAAAACAAATTCAACATCAGGCGGATTATCCCTGTTTGGTTTTATCCGTGTAAATCCGTGTCAATCCGTGGCCGAAGCTTTTCCGTATCAAAACTTGCTGGCGGCGATTTTGGGCGGGTCGGCATAAATCATGATCGGTTTGGTACCGCCCTCCACCGTGTTTTCATCGATCACCACTTTGCTGACGTTTTCTAGCGAGGGCAGATCAAACATGGTATCGAGCAAGGTATTTTCGAGGATGGAACGCAATCCGCGCGCGCCAGTTTTGCGCGCCATGGCGCGGGTGGCGATGGCTTTTAACGCCTGCTCACGAAACTCCAGGGTCACGCCTTCCATGCTGAACATTTTCTGATATTGCTTGACCAGCGCGTTCTTGGGTTCGGTCAAAATCTGCATCAGCGCGGGTTCGCCCAGTTCTTCCAGCGTCGCCACCACCGGCAAACGCCCCACAAACTCGGGAATCAGGCCGTATTTGATCAGGTCTTCGGGCTCCACGCTGCGCAACACCTCACCTGTTTCCTTGCGGTTATCCACGCTTTTGATCTGCGCGCCGAAACCGATGCCGCCTTTTTCGGAACGCGCGCGGATCAGTTTTTCGAGGCCGTCAAACGCGCCGCCGCAAATAAACAAAATGTTGGTGGTATCGACCTGCGCGAAATCCTGGTTGGGATGTTTGCGCCCGCCCTGCGGCGGCACCGACGCGAGCGTCCCTTCGATCAGTTTGAGCAGCGCTTGCTGCACCCCCTCGCCGGAAACGTCGCGGGTGATCGAGGGGTTGTCAGACTTGCGCGAAATCTTGTCGATCTCGTCGATATAGACAATGCCGCGCTGCGCTTTCTCGACATCGTGATCGCATTTTTGCAGCAGCTTTTGAATAATGTTTTCGACATCCTCGCCGACGTAACCGGCCTCGGTCAACGTGGTCGCGTCGGCCATCACAAACGGCACATTCAGGAGCCGCGCCAAGGTTTGCGCCAGCAGGGTTTTGCCGGAACCGGTAGGGCCGATCAGCAGGATGTTGCTTTTCGCCAACTCGATATCGTCGTTGCCCTTGGTGGCATTTTTCAGCCGCTTGTAGTGGTTATACACCGCCACCGCAAGAATTTTTTTGGCGTGTTCCTGGCCGATCACATACTGGTCGAGGATTTGATGTATCTCGCGCGGCAGCGGCAAATCGGATTTGCTGAGCTTGGTGGCATCGTCGATCTGCGCTTCTTCGTGGATAATGTCGTTGCACAGGTCGATGCACTCGTCGCAAATAAATACCGACGGCCCGGCGATGAGCTTTTTCACCTCATGCTGGCTTTTGCCGCAAAAGGAACAGTAGAGCAGCTTCTCGCCACCGATTCTGTTTTTGTCCGACATACTTCATTCCTCGTTGTCGTAAAATTAAAACTTAAATAAAATTAAAAAAGCCTACCACGAATGACACGACCAGAAGTAGGCGCTTCTAAGCGATAAAAACCACGTATGGTCACGAATGAAACCAATAACCTCAATGCACTTTGAAAACGAAAATGTTGGGTTTTATTCGTGTGCATTCGTGTTTAATTCGTGTCATTCGTGGTTAATGCTTTTGAATTTATCAACCTTATCTGCTCGTCAATACCGTATCCACCAAACCGTATTTGACCGCATCTTCCGCGCTCAAAAAATTATCGCGGTCGGTGTCTTTTTCGATGGTTTCCATCGTCTGACCGGTATGCTTGGCTAAAATTTCATTGAGCCGCGATTTCAAAAATAAAATTTCCTTGGCGTGGATGGCGATGTCGGATGCCTGCCCCTGAAAACCGCCCATCGGCTGGTGGATCATGACGCGCGAATTCGGCAGGCAAAAGCGTTTGCCGTTCGCGCCCGCCGCCAGCAGCAACGACCCCATGCTCGCCGCTTGCCCCACGCACAGCGTGCTCACCGCAGGCTTGATGAACTGCATGGTATCGTAAATCGCCAGACCTGCCGACACCAAGCCGCCGGGAGAATTGATGTAAAAAGAAATGTCCTTGTCCGGATTTTCCGATTCCAGAAACAGCAGTTGCGCCACGATCAGATTCGCCGACGATTCCGTGACCGGCCCCACCAGAAAAATCACCCGCTCTTTCAACAACCGCGAATAGATGTCGTAAGCGCGTTCGCCGCGCCCGCTGGTTTCGATCACCATCGGGATCATCCCCAGGTTTTCGACTTCCTGATTGCGTTGTTGCCAATCCAAGTGACTGCCGGTTGCTTGCATCATGTCGATTTCCCCATCAATTCATCAAAACTCACGCGCTTGTCGGTCACTTTGGCTTTTGAAGCCACCCAGGCGACCACGTTTTCTTCCAGCACCAAAGCCTCCATTTCGGCGAGGCGACCCGGTTCGGCATAATACCAACTAATCACTTCCGCCGGATATTCGTAGCTTTGCGCCGCCTCGGTGACGGCATCGCGCACCGCAGCAGACGTTGCATGCAGATCGTGCTGCTTGACCAATTCCGCGAGGATCAACCCCAAGTTCACGCGGCGTTTCGCCTGCTCGACAAACAAATCTGGCGGCAGCGGCAGGTCTTTCACTTTCATCCCGCGTCTTTCTAAATCGCGGCGCGCATCCTGCATCAAACGCTGCACTTCCTGCTCGACCACGGCCTTGGGTGCTTCCAATTGGGTGGCATCGAGCAAGGCCTGCATCACCGCATCCTTGAGTTTGGCTTGTACGCGCTTGTTCATTTCCCGCACCAGATTGCTCATGATCTCGGCGCGCATTTTAGCCACATCGCCATCCGCAACGCCCATGGACTTGGCAAACTCGGCATCAACCTCGGGCAGCACGGGCGCTTCAACGCTATTCAGCTTGACTACAAACTGGGCCGTTTTCCCCGCCACTTCCTTGCCGTGATAATCCGCCGGGAAGGTCAACTCGAAGGATTTTTCCTCGCCGCTCCGCATCCCGATGACAGGCGCTTCAAAATCCGGCAACAATTGCCCCGACCCCAGCACCAGCGTGAAATTTTCGGCTTTGCCACCGGCAAATTCCACCGCGTCGATGGAACCGCGATAATCGATGTTGATGCGGTCGCCGCTGGCGGCAGGACGGCTCGCCGCCTCGCTCATCGCCTCGCCCATCGCCTCGTAGCGGACGCGCTGCCGGCGCAGCACCTCCAGTGTTTTATCGACATCTGCGGGGTCAACTTGAGCCAGAGGACGCTCTATCGTCAGCGCGCTCATATCCCCCAACACCACTTCCGGGTAGACCTCAAAAGTGGCGCTGAACTCGATTTGCGCCGCAGCGTTCCCAACCGCGTCCACCGGACCCGTCGAGGATTTCGGCTCAAACCGGGGATAACCCGCCACGCGCAGCTTCAACTCGCGCACCGCCTCGGAAAAACCTTGCTGCAGCGCATCGCTCAGCACCTCCTGATGCACCTGCGGCCCGTATTGCTGCTCGACCACCTTGAACGGCACTTTCCCCGGACGGAAGCCGTGCTGCTTGGCCGTTTTGGAAATGCGCTTCAAGCGGCTGGCGATTTCCGAAGCGATTTTTTCCTGCGGCAGCACCACGCTCAAACGGCGCTCCAACGCGCCCAATGTTTCTATATTTGCTTGCATTACATATCCTAAAATAGATAAAAAAATTGGTTCTATGTGAAATACAGTGGGTAATCAACTTTCAATTTTTTTGCGGCGTAGGTAAATCCGTTCGTCCTGAGCCTGTCGAAGGATGAGCGGATTTACTATTCGCCAAGCGAGAAACTTCCGCCCAATCGCCACGCATCATGGCCTCTTTTTTCTTGCGGCTCCAGCCCTTGATCTGCATCTCGGCAGACAAAGCCTCTTCCCGTGTGGCACATTCTTGCGACCAAGTAAGCACCACCGGACGGCGCGTTGCAGTATAACCCCCGCATTCCCCTGCTTGGTACTGGCCAATGCGTCTTTCAAGATTGTCAGTGTGTCCGGTGTAATAGCTGCCATCAGCACAACGCAGGATGCAAACCCAAAACATTTTGTTTGTTCTTTTTTAGCGTATCCGCATGTCCTTCGACAGGCTCAGGACGAACGGGTCGTTAGTGGATTGTTGTTGTTCATCCTGCACTGATCGAAGGGTTACCCGCTATGAATCACATAGAGCCAAAAAATTCTGGTGCGAAAGGGGGGACTCGAACCCCCACGCCTCTCGGTGCCAGAACCTAAATCTGGTGCGTCTACCAATTCCGCCACTCTCGCAATACGGCGATTGTAATATAATCCGCCCATCCCGTCAGCCTGAAATGGCTTTTTTGCTTCGTTCTGCGGTTTATCGTCTTGAACAAAAAACACCTCATCACCGTGCAGCTCCCCATCCGTTGGGGCGACATGGACGCTATCGGCCATGTCAACAACACCGTATTTTTTCGCTACATGGAGCAAACGCGGATCGAATGGCTCGACCGCGCCAAGCTGCCCATCGACCGCCGCCAGGAAGGCCCGATACTGGGGCAAGCCAGTTGCACGTTCAGAAAACCGCTGGTCTATCCGGGAACCGTCGAAGTCCAAATGTTCAACGAGCCGCCCGGCAGAAGCAGCGTCGTCACGCTTTACGAAATCCGCTTGGCGGGCGACGACACGCTCTACGCCGAAGGCACGGGGAAAATCGTCTGGGTGGATTACGCCGCCGGAAAATCCAAACCGCTGCCAGATGCGGTGCGGGCGTTGCTGGCGTGAGCCTGGGAGCGCGGGCATTTACCAGCGGCTTGCTGGCGTTTTTGCCAGCTTAGCCGATTGGTTATGCAGAGCCTTGCCCGCATGTTTGCCCTTCTTAAAATGGAGATAAGAGAACCGTAGGATGGGTGGAGCGTAGCGCAACCCATCATCGGTGCGAGTTGATGGGTTGCGCTACGCTCCACCCATCCTACACAACGATCATCTCCGCGCAACCCACCCCGCTCCGCACCGCACCCTCCAACGTCGCCGGATAATCCCCCGCGGTGTAATCCCCCGCCAGATAAAAATTTTCCAGCGGCGTTTTTTGCGCCGGGCGTTGCAGGTCAGGTTTGCACGCGAAGGTGGCGCGCTTCTCGGCGATCACTTGATGCCACAGCGGCTGCGCGGTGATGCCGAAATTCTGCCGCAGCTCATCGACGACTTTCTGCGCGAGGGCATCCTGGCTCAATTGCTGGTGCAGCCCTTCCGCGCTGATGACAGCGGCGACAAGACCGCGCTGACCGCACAACGCCTCGCGATCGAACACCCACTGCACATAACCCCCGTCCAAGCCCAGCATCGCAAAAGGCAGATCGACTTTCTCAGGGTATTGCACGTAGACAGTGTAAATCGGCTGCGCTTCCAAAGCATCTATCATCGCCGCCACCTCGCCCAGCGACGCATCGGTGCCGCGACAAAACTCCGCAGCGCGATAAAACGGCAACGCACAAATCACGTGAGAGAATTGAAATTGCTCATCGGCGGCAGTGACCGTAAATCCCGCGCCATTTTTTTGGATGCCGCTGACCGTGTGCGAAACCAGCACCTGCCCGCCGCGCGCCTCGACATAACGCGCTGCGGGTTCAGGAAACAACGCCGACAAATCCACCCTCGACAACAACAACTCGCTATCGCCGCGACTCCCATTCAATGAATCTCGCAGCACATTCAAAAAAACCTGCGCCGAAGCGATCTCCGGCGGCGTGTTGAGCGCGGCGTAACACAAGGGGTTCCAAAGAAAGCGCGTCATCGCCCCGCCTTGATGATGTTGCCGCAATAACTCGGCAACGCTCATGTCCTGCGGCAAAGTAAAATGCTGCAAACGCAGCGTGAGCATAAAACGCGCCGCAGCCCAGCGTTCGCGCCAACTCACGCCCTGAGCGGTGAACAGCCCCAGCGCAAGATGCAGCGGCGCGGGCAAGGCAGCGGCTTTAAGCTGGAAGTACGGATAAATCGCCAACGTCAGCGGCAAGCGCAAGAAGCCTGCTAGCGAAGCATCGCCTTCCGCCCCATTACCGCCACCCCCCACCCTATCATCGTCATTCCCGCGCAGGCGGGAATCCAGTTTTTCGCCGAGGCTGGATTCCCGCCGGAGCCTGCCCTCGAATGTTTGAGTCGGGGGCGGGAATGACAAACTGCTTGTAGCGGCGACTTCTTGTATCAAACGCAGCGTTTCCCGATATGCGCCAATACAAATATGCTGGCCGTTATCGAGCGGCAATCCTTGATACTCGACCCGCCGCGCCCTGCCACCCAACACCTTGGCGGATTCAAATACGATGACGGGAATACCCCGCTGAGCCAGCGTCACCGCAGCCGCCATGCCCGCGTAGCCGCCACCTACAACACCGACCTTCGTGCCCACCCCCGTATCAACGCTCATCCATCTGCCCCTCATAAATCATCAAACCCTGCTCGTAATTCCAAGTCGCCATCAAGTTGAGACAAGACGGAGGCTCGCAGACAGTGCGTATAGCACGACAAGAGCCGACAACGCAGTATCAACTTGATTGCGACTTGGAATAACCAGCCACGATCATCTTTTTGACAGCAGATGTCCAAACTAACCCTCGCCTGCCAAGTTCATTTGGGAGAAAACGGGACAGACACAGAAATTTGCGTCGCTGGGATGAAACTGAGAGCCGCTAAGGAAACGCTGATTAAGTCCTTCGACAGGCTCAGGACGAACGGTAAATGTTTGATTCCGTTCGTGGTGAGCTTGTCGAACCATGTGAGTAATAGGGGACAGACCCAATGCTGTTCACTTAATAGAGTAATAGGGGACAGACCACGGTTATTTTCCCCCACTTGGTGGATTCCAATCCCAACCGCACTACTGTTCAGAAAACCGTGGTCTGTTCCCAATGCTGTTCACTTAAACGTTCGTGGTGAGCTTGTCGAACCACCAGCCACTAAACCAGAACCCTTCGACAGGCTCAGGGCGAACGGAAATTTTCTTAAATGAACAGCATTGGGTCTGTTCCCTATTTCCTCCCAAGCAAAAATCAATAGAGACTTGATTGATTCTGTAGGGGTCAGATAATTACAAGAACACCGCCGGTGAAACATTAAAGCGTGTTGCCAGTGCTTTAACTTGCCGAGTGTTCAGTTCACGCTTGCCGTTCAAGATGGCAGACACGATGCTTTGTCCGCCTAATTCTTCCGCCAGGTCGGTTTGTTTGAGTTGGTGCGCTTCCATCAGATAGGCAAGCACAGCGGCAGGTGGTGCATCGAGCAAAGCGTGATCTTGAGCTTCGTAGCTTTCAACTTCTTTGGTGACAAGATCGAGCAGCGGCATAAGGCGGTGCGATTCGTTTGCGCCAATGCGCTCGAGCAATTCGTCCATCACGCGCACACGACGTTTGTAATCTCTTTCGCCGGTAATCTGGCCGAGCGGCACGAGCTTGTTCAGACCTCGCCAAGCCGCTTGAACGGATACTATATCGAGATGACTTTCAGCAGCAATGTTCATTTATGTTTACTCCTATCGCAAGGCTGTCGGGCATAGCCCGACCTACAAGGATAACTCACCTGACGGCGGGGGGATTTAATTCCCCTTGCGAAACGTCATCGCGCCGTTTTTGCAATCTACCAAAATAGTATCTTTGGCGGCAAAGCGGCCTTCGAGAATTTCTTTTGCCAGCGGGTTTTCGAGTTGCGATTGGATCGCGCGTTTCAAGGGGCGCGCGCCCATGGCGGGGTCGAAGCCGGCGCGACCTAGCTCGGCGAGGGCGGCATCGGAGACGCGCAACACCATCTCCAGCTTGGCGAGCCGCGCTTCGAGTTGATGCAATTGGATACCCGCGATCTTGCCGATATGCGCCTCAGACAAGGCGTGGAACACCACCACTTCGTCGATGCGGTTGAGAAATTCCGGGCGGAAATAGGCTTTCACTTCGCCCATCACCGCGAGTTTGATTACTTGATAATCGTCGCCCGCCATTTGCTGGATCATTTGCGAGCCGAGGTTGGAGGTCATCACGATCACGGTGTTTTTGAAATCCACGGTGCGCCCTTGGCCGTCGGTCATGCGGCCATCGTCCAGCACTTGCAGCAACACGTTGAACACGTCGGGATGCGCTTTTTCAACTTCATCGAGCAAAATCACCGCATAGGGTTTGCGCCGCACCGCTTCGGTGAGATAGCCGCCTTCTTCGTAGCCGACATAGCCGGGCGGCGCGCCGATGAGCCGCGCCACAGAATGCTTTTCCATGAATTCCGACATGTCGATGCGGATTAGGTGATCTTCAGAATCGAACAAAAATCCCGCGAGGGTTTTGCACAGTTCTGTTTTGCCGACACCCGTCGGCCCTAAAAACAAAAATGAACCATAGGGGCGGTTCGGGTCGGACAGACCGGCGCGCGAACGGCGGATCGCGTCCGACACCAGCCGCACCGCTTCGTCTTGACCGACGACACGCTCGTGCAGCTTTTGCTCCATCTGCAATAATTTTTCGCGCTCGCCCTGCATCATTTTTGAGACGGGGATGCCGGTGGCGCGCGACACCACTTCGGCGATTTCTTCCGCGCCGACTTGGGTGCGGAGCAGGCGATGGCGTTTGCTGTCACCCTCGCCAGTAGCGTGCTCTTGCTGCGCTTTGAGTTTGGCCTGCAACTGCGCTTCCAACTGCGGCACACGCCCATATTGCAGTTCCGATACCCGCTGCCACTCGCCCTTGCGCGTCGCCGCGTCCATTTCCAGCTTGATTTTTTCCAACTCCTCCTTGATATGCTGCGCGCCCTGCACTTCGGATTTTTCGGCTTTCCAGATTTCTTCGAGATCGGCGTATTCGCGCCCCAGTTTGACGATTTCTTCGTCGAGCAGGGTCAGGCGTTTTTTGGACGCTTCATCTTTTTCGCGCTTCACCGCTTCGCGCTCGATTTTAAGTTGAATCAAACGGCGATCCAATTTGTCCATCACTTCCGGCTTGGAATCAATCTCCATGCGGATGCGCGAGGCGGCCTCGTCCATCAAGTCAATGGCCTTATCCGGCAAAAAACGGTCGGTGATATAGCGGTGCGACAACTCCGCCGCCGCAACGATGGCGGGGTCGGTGATGTCCACGCCGTGATGCAATTCGTATTTCTCCTGCAAGCCGCGCAGGATAGCGATGGTGGCCTCGACGCTGGGTTCGTCCACCAGCACTTTTTGAAAACGTCGCTCCAGCGCCGCGTCTTTTTCGATGTATTTGCGGTATTCGTCGAGCGTGGTCGCACCGACGCAATGCAGCTCACCCCGCGCCAACGCGGGCTTCAACATATTGCCCGCGTCGATCGCACCCTCGGCCTTACCCGCGCCGACCATGGTGTGCAGCTCGTCGATGAACACGATGGTTTGCCCTTCGGCCTGCGCGATTTCTTTGAGCACGGTTTTCAATCGCTCCTCAAACTCGCCGCGATATTTCGCCCCCGCCAGCAACGCGGCCATGTCCAGCGACAAGACTTTTTTATTCTTCAGCGACTCCGGCACTTCGCCATTCACAATGCGCTGAGCCAAGCCTTCGACGATGGCGGTCTTACCCACGCCCGGCTCGCCAATCAACACCGGATTATTTTTGGTGCGGCGCTGCAACACTTGGATGGTGCGACGAATTTCATCGTCGCGCCCGATCACCGGGTCGAGCTTGCCTTGGCGCGCGCGCTCGGTTAAATCCAGCGTGTATTTTTTGAGTGCCTCGCGGCTACCCTCGGCCTCGGCGCTGCCGACGTTCTCGCCGCCGCGCACCGCGTTGATCGCTTGCTCGAGCGCGGCGGAGTTCGCGCCGTGCTGCTTTAACAAACGCCCGACCTCGCCTTTATCCTTGAGCGCGGCCAGCAAAAACAGTTCGGAAGCGATAAATTCGTCGCCGCGTTTCTGCGCTTCCTTGTCGGTGAGATTGAGCAGATTGTTAAGATCGCGCGACACGCTGATCTCGCCGCCCGTCCCCTCGACTTTCGGTAGTCTCTCGACACTTAGCTTGAGCGCGTCGCGCAGCGGTACGAGATTCACCCCGGCGCGTTGCAGCAACGAGGCCGTGCCGCTACCGCCGCTGCCCTCGTCCTGCTGCAACAACGCCAGCAGTAAATGCGTCGGCTCGATATAAGCGTGATCCTGCCCGGCAGCGATGCTTTGTGCGTCGGCGAGGGCTTGTTGAAATTTGGTGGTGAGTTTGTCGATACGCATAATGTGTCCCGATTAAGAGTTGCCTATCTACATCATGGGGGGTTTGCGGGGAATTTCAAGGTGAACTTCAAGATTGCCCCCGTGATAATAAAAGAACACGCGCACTCATTGGCTACATTTCTATCTTGCTTTAATGCTTGCGACGTTATAACATAGTGCCAACATCGTATCAGGAGAAAGCCATGAGAACCAGCTTAAGGAAAGTGGGGAATTCACGCGGGATCATCATTCCCGCAACGCTGCTGGCCGCATGCGAAATGGGCGATGAAGTGGACATTCGTCTGGCGGGGAAAAACTTGGTCATTGCGCCGGTTCACACCCCGCGCAGAGGTTGGTTTGAGGGCTACAAGCCCGAAATGGATACCGAGCCGCTCGCTGCATTGCCCCCGGATGAAAGCAGCGAGGAGTGGGTGTGGTAGTGCGTTCTGAAATAAAGCGCGGCGAAGTCTATTGGGTCAATCTCGATCCGACGCTGGGCACTGAAATTAAAAAAACGCGCCCGGCGTTGATCGTTTCCCCCGACGATCTGAATGCGGTGCTGCCGCGTGTCATCATCGCCCCGCTGACCAGTAAGGGACAACCGCTCGGATGTCGCCCCAAGGTGCGGTTCGCGGGCAAATCCGCCTATATCCTGCTCGATCAGTTGCGCTCGGTCGATAAGCTTCGCTTGGTTGGGAAAATGGGAAAAATTGATTTACCAGCATGGCATCCTGTTTTGCTGGAAATGCTGTCGTAAAAATTCAGCGTAGTTTCTCAATTTCTCGCAAACTGATTATAAACCCGCCCCGCCAACATCACCCCCGCCAACGTCAATCCGCCCGCAACCACCCCCGCCAACGCATTGAGCGTCGAAGAAACCAGCACGTCTAGCACCCCGCCGATGACGGCAACCGATGCCGCGCTTTGCGCCAGACCTTCGACGAAATGCTGCGCGATGGGGATACCGTGGGTGAGGATGCCGCCGCCGACCATGAACATCGCGGCGGTGCCGACGACAGAGAGCAGCTTCATCAACATTGGCGCGCCCCGCAGGCAGGCCCGCCCGACGGAATGCTGAAATTTTGTCCACGCACCCACACCCGTTTTTTGTGTCAGGTATAGCCCCGCGTCATCGAGCTTGACGATGCCCGCGACCAAGCCGTAAACCCCGACCGTCATGATGAGGGAAATGCCGGACAGAACCACGACTTTGTTGGCGAAGGTGGCGGTGGCAACCGTGCCCAGCGTTATCACCACGATCTCGGCGGAAAGCACGAAGTCGGTGCGCACCGCGCCTTTAATTTTTTCGCGTTCGAACGCGACCAGATCGACTGCGGGGTCGGCCAGCGCGGTGACGTGCGCGGCGTGATGGGCTTTGTCATCTTCGCCGGAATGCAAATATTTGTGCGCGATTTTTTCAAAGCCCTCAAAACACAAATACAGCCCGCCCAACATCAGCAGCGGCAAGATCAGCCAGGGCGCAGCCCAACTGATAGCCAGCGCCGAAGGCACGAGAATCAGCTTGTTGACGAACGAGCCTTTGGCGACCGCCCACACCACCGGCAGTTCGCGCTCGGCGCGGATGCCAGAAACTTGCTGCGCGTTCAAAGCGAGATCGTCGCCCAGCACACCCGCAGTTTTTTTCGCGGCGACTTTGGTCATCAGCGCCACGTCGTCCAGCACTGTGGCGATGTCGTCGAGCAAAGCTAATAAGCTGCCACCTGCCATGTTTTATTTTCTTATCGGATGATTGGATGTAGGGCGGGTGACACCCGCCGAACCCATAACGGTGGCGGGTGTCACCCGTCCTACTACAAATACCTAATCAGCGCGGCCGCATCGCGCTTGCCTTCCCCCGCCGCGATCAGCGCGTCAAAATGTTTTGCGGCGACGGCTCCGGCGGGGAGGCTAAGCCCCGCATCCCGCGCCATTTCCAGCACGATTTTCATATCTTTTTCATACCAGCGCGCTTCCACGCCGGGATTAAAATCCTCGGCCACCATGCGCTTGCCGAAAGTTTCCATGGCGCGGCTCGCGGCCAATCCGCCCATCATCGCTTGATGCACGGCGGCGAGGTCGAGGCCGTAGCTTTTTGCGAGCGATAACGATTCTGCGGCGGCTTCGATGGCGACGACCAGCGCGAGCTGGCTGCACGCTTTGGTCGCGTGTCCCGCGCCGTGGTCACCGACGTGGACGATGCTTTTACCGAGCAATTCAAGCAGCGGTTTGACGCGCGCAAACACTTCCGCCTTGCCGCCGACCATGATCGCCAGCGTGGCGTTGATCGCGCCGACCTCGCCGCCGGAAACTGGCGCGTCGAGCATGTCTATGCCTTGCTCGCCGAGCTGTCGCGCCATGCGCTGCGTGGCGAGCGGCGAGATGGTGCTCATATCGACGACGACGCTGCCGCGCCGCGCACCGTGTATCAAGCCGTCCTGCCCGCCCTTGCCCAACACCAGTTGTTCGACATCGGCGGTGTTGGTGACCATGGTAAAAATCACCTCGCTCCGCGCCGCGAGTTCTGCGGGGCTGGCGCAAGCCATCGCGCCCACTTGCGTCAACGGCAATAAACTCTCCGGGCGACGCGCATAGACGTTGAGCGTATAGCCCGCTTGCACAAGATGCAAAGCCATCGGTTTGCCCATCACCCCCAAACCGATGAAACCGCTTATTTCTAACATGATTTATCTCCGATTTTCCTGCGCTTTTATCACCCCGCCAGGGCAGGCACAGGGGCCTGCCCCTACACCACACCCTTCATCCTTCATCCTTCATCCTTCATCCTTAATTCCTTCACCGCACCACCCCCACCGCCATCAGCAGCGGCAACGTCAACCAGAACAAAATCGTGCTCCACCCCACCAGCAGCGCGGCGGCGGCGTGGTCGAGCTTGAAGCGGTCGGCGAGCATCAGCAGGGTGAGCATCACCGGCATGGTGCCTTCCACCACCGCCGCCAGTTGCGCTTCGCCCAGCGGCACAAACAGTGTTTTTGCGGCGAATAGCACCAACAGCGGCGTGACCAATAATTTGACTGCGGCGACCACCAATATCTCCGGCTTCGGCGTGAGTTTATGCCAGGGGATAGTCATGCCCAGCACGAACAGTATCACCGGGATGGTCGCCAGCCCGATGAAGCGCGTCGCGGTAATCAGCGGCGGGTAGGCCAGGTCCATCTGCTGCACCAGCGTACCCGCGACGAACGCCCAGATCGGCGGCATCGCCAGCATCACGCGCCACACCTGCGGCCTGTCGTCGCTGTGCGAGCCGAGGCGGGTGCAGAGCCACACGCCCAGGCTCCACACCAGCGGCATGGTCATGAGCATGTCGTTGAACACCGCGTAGCGCGGCGCGTCGGGGCCGTAAAAAAAAGTCAGCACCGGTACGCCGATATTGAAAGTGTTGCCGAACATGCCGCCCACTAGCAGGATGGCGCGCGTGCCGTCTCCCAGATTTTTTCCCAGCGGGCTGCGGTACAGCAGCAGATACAAAATCCCTCCGGACAGCAGGCTGCCGATGCCCACCAACAACGGCACCGACAGCAGCGCCGCGCTGATTTTTGTGGTCGCGGCGACCGCGAACAAAATGCACGGGTAAAACAAATACAGCACCAGCCGGTTCAACTGCGTACGCATGATCTCGATAGCATCCGCCGACATGTCCGAAAAAAAACGCGGCCACATCGCGCCCGCCGCCACCAGCAGCGACAGCGGCAGCATCACCTCGACCATCAAATTAAAAAGTTGGGAGAAATAATTCATGGTTGACATTTATTTGATTCGCGCCAGCGAATCAAATCCGTTCTCACCCTCTCCCGCTTGCGGGAGAGGGCCGGGGAGAGGGGAGTACATTCAATCATCTGTTTTATAACGTTCAAAAGGCTAAGCTGCTAAACGGCAACCTCGCCTCGCACCACGCCGCCACCGTCAACAGACGGCTGTCGTCGTGCGCCGCGCCGACGATTTGCAGACCCAGCGGCAAACCCCGCTCGCCCAAGCCGACGGGTATCACCATTGCGGGTGCGCCCGTTAAACTCCATAACGTGCAAAACGCTGGATCACCCGTGGACTCCAGGTTTGCGGGCGCTTCGCCGGTCGCGGGCGGGGTGATGAGCGCGTCAAAGCGTTGCATGAGATGGCCCAATTCATTTTGCAACGCGGCGCGAATTTGCAGCGCGTCACGATAAACTGTTTCCGAAATTTTCGCGCCTTCATCTAAAAATTGCTTGAGCAACGCGCTCAATTGTTCGCGCTGTGTCAACGTATAGGCTCGGAACACTGCCGCCGCTTCGTACAACATGATGTCGCGCAACGCCGCGTGGCCTTGCTCGAAAATCGCTGGCAGGGTGATGTCATCGATCAACGCCCCCGCAGCGCGTAGCGTGTTCGCGTTGTCGAGTAGCATCTGTTGCTGCGCGGGCGTTGCCAAATGCCAGACGGGCGATCTCACTAAACCTAAGCGCGGCGAGGCTTTGAGCGGGATGATCGCAGCCGCCAAATCTTCGATATTTTCAACCAGCGCGGATGCCAGCAACGCCGCATCGGCGACGCTGCGCGTGAACGTGCCGACCTGATCGAGCGTGGGGCTAAAAGGGTGGATGCCGCTGTTGGCGATCAACCCTTGGCTCGGTTTGTAGCCGACCACGCCGCAATACGCCGCCGGGCGGATCACCGAACCGTTGGTCTGAGTGCCGATGGCGGCGGGCACGAACCCCGCCGCCATCGCCGCCGCCGAACCGCTCGACGAGCCGCCTGGGGTGTGCGCGGCGTTCCACGGGTTGCGAGTTTTGCCGGGCGACAAAAACGCCAGCTCCGCCGTCACGGTTTTGCCCATGACGTACGCGCCTGCCTGCTCCAGTTTGCCGACGACGCTGGCCGATACTTGCGGGATATTTTGCTCAAACAGCGGCGAGCCACGGCGCGTGGGGATGCCCGCGGTGTCGATGATGTCTTTGATGCCGACGGGAATGCCGAGCAGCGGCGGCAACGCCATGCCCGCCGCGCGCAAATCCGCGCGCGACGCATCGGCTTGCTCCGCCTTTGACATGACGCGTTCCGCATCCAGCCACGCCCACGCGCCGATTTGCGCTTCGAGCTGCGCGTTGCGCTTCAAGCAAGCGCGCGCGTAGTCGGCGGCGGCGATTGTGCCCCCGGCGATGGCCGAGACGGCGGCACGCAAAGTTAAGCGATACAGGTCGTTCATCTCAGGTTTGTAGCGGCGGCGCGACTTTGAGGACCTCTTCGGGGGTGGTGACCCCGGCGGCGACTTTCATCGCGCCGCTGATCCGCAGCGCCTTCATGCCGTCGCGCTGCGCTTGCTCGCGCATCGCGTCGAGATCGTAGTCCGCCGTGATGACTTTTCTGAGCGCGGGAGTCATGGTGAGCATTTCATAAATGCCGATGCGACCGCGATAGCCGGTGAGATGGCAATCCAAGCAGCCCACCGCGCGTTGCACGCTTTTGGGCTTGAGGGCTTTCCACGGCGACACCAGCGCGCTCCAATCCGCATCGTCGATTTCGCCCGGCTCTTTGCAATGCGGGCACAGCGTGCGCACCAGCCGCTGCGCCAGCACCCCCAGCAAAGTGGATTGAATCAAATACGGGGCGACCCCCAAATCGAGCAAGCGCGTCACCGCAGAAGGTGCGTCGTTGGTGTGCAAAGTAGAAAGCACCAGATGCCCGGTGAGCGCGGATTGGATCGCCATTTCGGCGGTTTCCAGATCGCGGATTTCGCCGACCATGATGATGTCCGGGTCTTGCCGCATCAGCGTGCGTACGCCCGTGGCAAAATCGAGACCGATGTTGTGTTGCACCTGCATCTGGTTGAACGCCGGCTCCACCATTTCGATCGGGTCTTCGATGGTGCAGACATTGACTTCCGGCTTGGCCAGCATTTTGAGCGTGGAATAGAGCGTGGTGGTTTTGCCGGAACCGGTCGGGCCGGTTACCAGAATAATGCCGTTGGGTTTCTCGGTCATCAGCCGCCAGCGCGCGGCTTCGTCGTCGGGGAAACCGAGTTCGCTAAAATCCTTGACCAGCACCTCCGGCTCGAAAATCCGCATCACCACTTTTTCGCCGAAGGCGGTAGGCATAGTGGAAATCCGCAATTCGATCTCGCCCTTATCGGCCATTTTGGTTTTGATGCGGCCATCCTGCGGGCGGCGTTTTTCGATCACGTCCATGCGCCCCAACAGCTTGATGCGGCTGGTGATCGCGCCCATGATGGCGGCGGGGATTTGATACACTTGGTGCAACACGCCGTCGATGCGAAAGCGCACCGCGCCAACTTCGCGGCGCGGCTCCAAATGAATGTCGCTGGCGCGTTGCTCGAACGCATATTGCAGCAACCAATCGACGATGCTGACGATATGCTGCTCGTTCGCGTCCAGCCTGCCGCTCTTGCCCAACTCCACCAGCTGCTCGAAATTACCGATGCCGGAAACGTCGCTGCTCTTGGTTTCCACCGCGCGGCTCACCGATTTGGCGAGGTTGTAAAATTCCGCGAGAAAGCGGTTGATGTCGAGCGGGTTCGACAACACCCGCTTGATGTCGCGCCGTAACATCTGCGCCAAATCCACCGCCCAGCGCGCCTGATAAGGCTCGGCGGTGGCGATCACCACTTCGTTGGCGCTCACTGCCACCGGCAAAATTTTGAAACGCGCCGCGTATTCGTTGGACATGATGCTGGCCACCGCCGAAAAATCAATTTTCAGCGGATCAATGTGGAAATAGGGCAAATCAACTTTGCCCGCAAACCACTCGGTGAGCGAATCCAACTGCAATAATTTTTTGTTGCCGATCAGGTTGCGCCATTTCTGCTCGGTGATAATCACCAGCGGATGTTGGTCCGAGCGTATATTGCGGCGCGTGGCCAGCAGCTTGTCGGCAGCATCCGCCGCGACCATGCCGTCGCTCACCAGCAGCGCGACCACCTCCTCCAGCGTGAGTTTGCGATCTGGCAAAGGCTTGTTCGCAGCCTTTTGTTGCGGTGTGGGTAGCGACATTTTAGATGTCCAAAATTTAATCCTTCACAATATAACCGCAAATGTCATCAAACAACAATAATGCAAGCAACACATTCACGCACCAATAAGGTGCTGGCGATTTTTATACGCACCAAATATGTGCGTTTTTTCCGGCAAATAAAATGCAACTCCATGAACTAATTTGTCATTTAACATGGAACGATAATTGCTTACTTACGCCCCAGTTTAGCGCAACTCAATAACATTCAACCCTAGGAAATTATGGAAACCTTAAAAGTCAGCAGTGATGTCCTCTTTATATTGCTCGGTGCCATCATGGTGCTGGCGATGCACGCGGGCTTCGCTTTTCTCGAGCTCGGCACGGTGCGCAAAAAAAACCAGGTCAACGCGCTGGTGAAAATTCTGGTGGACTTCTCGGTTTCCACCATCGCGTATTTTTTCATCGGTTACAGCATCGCTTACGGCGTAAATTTTTTTGCGGGCGCGGAAACGCTGGTGCAAAAAAGCGGTTATGACTTGGTGAAATTTTTCTTTCTGCTGACGTTTGCGGCAGCGATCCCCGCCATCGTCTCCGGCGGCATCGCCGAACGCGCCAAATTCAACCCGCAACTGATCGCCACATTTTTGCTGGTCGGATTCATTTATCCCTTTTTTGAAGGCATCGCCTGGAACGACGCTTACGGCATCCAGCCTTGGCTCGAAACCCAATTCGGCGCGAAGTTTCACGACTTCGCCGGCTCCGTCGTGGTTCACGCCGTCGGCGGCTGGATCGGCTTGGTTGCCGTCATTTTACTCGGCGCACGGCACGGTCGCTACCGCAAAGACGGCAGCATTTCCGCACACCCGCCGTCGAGCATCCCCTTCCTCGCGCTGGGCGCGTGGATACTCACCGTGGGCTGGTTCGGCTTCAACGTAATGTCGGCGCAAACGCTGGATAAAATCAGCGGCCTGGTCGCCGTGAATTCGCTGATGGCGATGGCGGGCGGCACCATCGCCGGACTCGTGTTCGGCAAAAACGACCCCGGCTTCACCCACAACGGCCCGCTCGCCGGCCTCGTCGCCGTCTGCGCCGGATCGGATTTGATGCACCCGCTGGGCGCGCTCGCCACAGGTGTGGTCGCAGGCGGCCTGTTCGTGGTGATGTTCACCCTCACCCAAAACCGCTGGAAAATTGATGACGTGCTCGGCGTGTGGCCGCTGCACGGACTCTGCGGCGCGTGGGGCGGCATCGCCGCCGGCATCTTTGGTTTAACCGCGTTGGGCGGCTTGGGCGGCGTGAGTTTCATGGCGCAACTCATCGGCACGCTCATGGGCATCAGCGTCGCTTTGGTCGGCGGGCTGATCGTCTACGGCGGGTTGAAAGCGGCGATGGGCTTGAAACTCGATGCCGAAGAAGAATTCAACGGCGCGGATTTGACCATCCACAAAATCTCCGCGTCGCCGGAGAAAGAAGCTGGGTGGTGAAAATTCAGCCTACCATTTTGGAGACGCTGATAAAATGACTGCCATCTATCAAGAAATACCATTATGAAAAACATAAATAAGTTTCTGGTGCAATCCACTTCCAAAGAAGCTGCGCTCATCATCGAACACGAACAGACGATACGCCTGTCGTGCCGCGACTCCAAGCGCTTACTTGATTTGATAGAAAACCCGCCCGCTGCCAGTGCGCGCTTAAAACAAGCATTCAAACACTATCATGAAAACAAGCGCAACGATATGCATCCCACCTTTAGCTGGAAGCCATAACCGCGCTGGCTTTGACTTTGTTCTAATCGAAAAGCGCAAAACAGACTCAAGTCCGAATTGGGATTCCCGAAGGAAATACTCGCTCTTCTGCGTCTCGAACTCCCGCATCCTTTAGCGCAACGACGAATGCGTTTTTTTGAGCTGAAGGATATTGTGTTGGGCCGATAATTAGACGTTCGAACAAACGTGCAAAGTCTAAATAAGCAATATCTTCTGAAACGTTTTTGTCCAGTGCCAACTTGTAAACAACCTGCGGAATGCCGCCAATAGTCTCAACTGCGCGCTCTGTAGCAAATGAAGCCCATCGATTTGGAGAATAGATGGCACGCCATTCACGCTCCTCTTTGAACCCCTCGTGTTTGAGGCAAGTTACGTTTGTAACTAACATATTAAAGACGTGATTAATCAGCATGTCAGGCTCAACTGTTTTCAAAAAATCGCGATTGCTCTTCACATTACTAATTACTTGGTCAATCTCGGCATTGATGTCGTTCTCTTTGGGATACGTCACAGGGTTAAATGTAATGTGTAGCGGTCGGGTTAAACTGCCAGTTCTAGGGATATTCAAGACAATTGCAACGCGTGCGGAATTGCCGCCAAATGCTCGCCACATAGACAATCGACCATGCGAGTTTTCCGTGTCGTCATGCTCTGAAAATGACGCAAGAAACGTGTTAAATCTAATGTCCGCCCACCATTGATTGAACAAACCAATACCCTTTTCACCAGTATTCGGCGAGCACAAATCAAGCGCATTAACAAACTCACCATTTTTTTCTTTGTTACTAAAAAATTGATTTAACAAATCGTATCCATGCTGCACTTCACGGTAGTCTGTCATGCAAGTTGTATTACGCATCCATAAACGCTTGGTTTGGATAATACTTAGTGCCGCTTCTGCGGACGTGTAGTGAACAAATCTTGCGCTATCTCGATCATCATATACCACGTCTCTTTTCGCCCTAGCACTGGGGCTAAAAATGCCATTAAGTTTAATAAAAAGTTCGATTTGTTCTTGGGTTATGGTTGGGGCATTCATTTTGTTCTTCCTCGTTAGATAACGGTAAGTATGTAGGATGGGTGGAGCGTAGCGCAACCCATCATTGCCGCGAGTTGATGGGTTGCGCTACGCTCCACCCATCCTACCAAACCACCCATCCTACAAAACCTTCAGCAGCACTTTCACCGCGCCGCTGCCGCCTTCCTCCGGTCTCGCCTCGCAAAACGCCAGCACTTCGGTGCGTTGCATCAACCAGTTGCGCGCTTTTATTTTGAGCACCGGCTCGTTGTTTTTTGAGCTGTGGCCTTTGCCGTGGATGATGCGCACACAGCGCATCCCTTGTTCACCACAGGCATTGAGAAACGCGACCAGCGCGGCGCGTGCTAGCTCGCTGGTGAGGCCGTGCAAATCGAGCTCGTCTTCTATCGGCCAATGGCCGCGCCGTAATTGGCACAGCACTTGACGCGAGATGCCGGAACGCGCGTAGCTGGTCGCGTCAAGTGCCAGCGCGACATGATGCGGGATATGGTCTGACAAGGTGTCGCTGATGTTTGGCGCGTTGCCAGACAACATTGCCTGTGCGTTAGGCACAGGTGGTTTTTTGGGATGAACGACTTTAGTGGAGGGGGAAAGCGGCGCAACGCCTTTGATGGCATCGCGGAACAACGCGATCTCTTCTGGGGGAAGATGTGAGGCGGCTTTTGGGGTACGTTTTCTCATTGCAGGGCATCTCTACAAATTCAAAGTTCTAAGCAAAACGAGGCGCGAGCAATTGTGACATGGCTGCTGATAACTTACGATTGCGAGCAACGAAGTGTTGCGACGAAATTTGGATTTATAGAGGTGCCCTGCAGCCATTCGGCGGAATACGCTGCGCTATTCCGCCCTACTTTACAAAGTCGTCGAGATATTTCTCTGCATCCAACGCCGCCATGCAGCCCGTCCCCGCGCTGGTGACGGCTTGGCGATAGATATGATCCTGCACATCGCCCGCCGCGAACACGCCGGGGATGCTGGTCGCTGTCGCATTACCTTTGTTGCCGCTTTGGGTGATGATGTAGCCGTTGGCCATGTCGAGTTGCCCGGCAAAAATATCGGTGTTGGGCTTGTGGCCGATTGCGATAAACACGCCTTGCAACGCCAATTCTTTGGTGGCCTCGCCCTGCACCGCTTTTAATCTTATCCCCGTCACGCCGGATTTATCGCCCAGCACTTCATCGAGCACATGGTTGAGCTCCAGCGTGATGTTGCCGTTCTTCACTCTGTCCATGAGCTTGTCGATCATGATTTTTTCGGCGCGGAATTTGTCGCGTCTATGCACGAGCGTGACTTTTTTGGCGATGTTGGAAAGATACAGCGCTTCTTCCACCGCCGTGTTTCCGCCGCCGATCACGGCGACATCCTGACCCTTGTAAAAAAATCCATCGCACGTCGCGCAAGCAGAAACGCCCCTGCCAGAAAATGCTTGTTCCGACGGTAAACCCAGATACTGCGCCGATGCGCCGGTGGCGATGATGAGCGCGTCGCAGGTGTACGTCGCTTGATCGCCGATCAGCGTAAACGGTTTTTCCTTGAGCTTCACCGTGTGAATGTGATCGTAAATGATCTCGGTGTTAAACCGCTCGGCGTGTTTCTGAAAGCGATCCATCAAGTCGGGACCTTGCACTCCATCGGCATCGGCAGGCCAGTTGTCCACATCGGTCGTCGTCATCAACTGCCCACCCGGTGCGATCCCCGCGATGATGACAGGGTTCAAATTGGCGCGCGCCGCATATACCGCCGCACTGTAACCGGCGGGACCGGAGCCGAGTATCAATAATTTAATGTGTCGAGTTGTCATGTCTTTCCAAAATAAAAAGTCTTATTAACGCAGAGGTAACAGAGGGATCAGAGGAAAAACAAAAATCGTTCTGGCACAAATAAACGGAGTGTGACTTAGAGTATTTTTTGACTTGGCTTTCCTCTGTTACCTCTGCTTCCTCTGTGTCTGTTGCTGTTAATGTTTTGCACTACCCTAACTTTTGTTCAACCCACTGCGCCACTCTTTTTAGCGCGTCCGGCAATTTCTCCGGCTGAGTGCCGCCCGCTTGCGCCATGTCAGCACGTCCGCCGCCTTTGCCCCCCACTTGGAGCGCGACAAAATTGACGAGTTCACCGGCCTTCACTTTGGCGGTGAGATCATTGCTCACGCCCGCAATCAGCGACACCTTGCCAGCTTCCGATACGCTCAATAGAACGACACATGATTTGAGTTTATCTTTGAGCTTGTCCAGTGTCTCGCGCAGCGTTTTGACATCCGCGCCCGCCATTTCGGCGGCTAAAACCTTCACGCCTTTAATTTCTATCGCCGCCTCAGCCAACTCATCTCCTTGCGAGCTGGCGAGCTTGGATTTTAGCCGCGACAATTCTTTCTCCAACACCTTTACGTTATCGAGTATTTGCGTAATGCGCGCCGCCGTGTCGCTGGGCTGCGCTTTGACCGCCGCAGCGACTTGCTGCAACTGCGATTCCTGATGCTGGACGTAGGCCAACGCGCCCTCCCCAGTCACCGCTTCGACGCGCCGTACGCCTGCCGCCACGCCGCTTTCGGCGACAATTTTGAACAGGCCGATGTCGCCAGTTCGCGCCACATGCGTGCCGCCACAAAGCTCGCGCGAAGTGCCGATGTCCAACACGCGCACTTCGTCGCCGTATTTTTCGCCGAACAACATCATCGCACCGGTTTTCTGCGCCTCGGCTATCGCCATCACTCGCGCTTGCGTTGCGGCGTTGGCGAGAATTTCCGCGTTCACCAAATTTTCGACGCGGCGAATTTCTGCGTCGGTCATCGGTTGGTTATGCACAAAATCGAAGCGGGTTTTGTCGGCATCCACCAAAGAACCTTTTTGCTGCACGTGCTCGCCCAGCACCTCGCGCAAGGCTTTGTGCATCAGGTGCGTGGCCGAATGGTTGCGGACGATGCTGCTACGTGCCGCCACATCCACCCGCGCATTCACCGCGTTGCCGACGGTTAGTTTTCCAGTTTTGACCACGCCGTGATGGCCGAACACGCTGGCCTGAATTTTTTGCGTATCTTCCACCGCAAAAATACCGTGGCTGCTATGCAACGCGCCGCGATCACCCACCTGCCCGCCGGACTCTGCGTAAAACGGCGTGTGATCCAGCACCACCACGCCCATTTCGCCTTCCAGCAATTCGTTTGCCGCTGCACCTTCTTTATACAAAGCCAACACATTCGCCTTGCGCTCGAGTTCGTCGTAACCGTGGAAGCTCGTCGCCGATCCGGTGTATTCAAGCTTCGCCATCATGGTAAATTTGCCCGCCGCACGCGCTAGCTGTTTTTGCTGCGCCATCGCTTTATCGAAAGCCGCAACGTCCACCGTCACTTCATGCTCGCGGCACACGTCTTGGGTGAGGTCGAGCGGAAAGCCGAAAGTGTCGTGCAGCTTGAATGCAACATCCCCATTCAATACAGCCGTTCGGGCTGACCCTTCGACTTCGCTCAGGACTAAAGGCTTTGTCAAAGCCTGCTGCCCTTGCCCTTCGACAGGCTCAGGAGGCTCAGAGCCTGCCCCGTACTTGATACGGGGGCGAACGGATTTAATTTCGCTATCGAGGATCACCATGCCATGTTCAATGGTAATAAAGAACCGCTCCTCTTCCTGCTTCAATACTTCCATCACGCGACTTTGCGCGGCTTTCAATTCGAGAAACGCCGCGCCCATTTCCGTGACCAAATCCGGCACCATGCGATAAAAAAACGCCGCCCGCGCACCGAGCTTGTAACCGTGGCGTATCGCGCGGCGGATGATGCGACGCAGCACATAGCCGCGCCCTTCGTTGCCGGGGATCACGCCGTCGGCGATGAGAAAAGAACAGGCGCGGATGTGGTCGGCCAATACTTTGAGCGAAGGGCTATCGAAATCGCCGCAATCAGTCTCGCGCGCTGCGGCTTTAATCAGCGTCTGAAATAAATCAATTTCGTAATTGCCGTGTACCCCTTGCAGCACCGCCGCAAGCCGCTCCAGCCCCATGCCGGTATCCACCGACGGCTTGGGCAGCGGGTGCATCACGCCATGCTCATCCCGATTGAACTGCATGAACACGTTGTTCCAGATTTCGATATAACGGTCGCCATCTTGTTCAGGTGAACCCGGCAAGCCGCCCCAGATATGTGCGCCGTGATCGTAAAAAATTTCCGTGCACGGCCCGCAAGGCCCGGTGTCGCCCATCATCCAAAAATTATCCGACGCATAGCGCGCGCCTTTGTTGTCGCCGATGCGGATCACGCGCTCGGCGGGCAAGCCGATATCTTTAGTCCAAAGATCAAACGCCTCGTCGTCCTCGGCATACACCGTCACCCATAATTTGTCCGGGGGTAATTTGTACACTTCGGTCAACAATTCCCAGGCGTATTTGATCGCGTCGCGTTTGAAATAGTCGCCAAAACTAAAATTGCCGAGCATTTCAAAAAAAGTGTGATGCCGTGCGGTGTAGCCGACATTCTCCAAGTCGTTGTGCTTGCCGCCCGCTCGCACACATTTTTGCGACGACGCGGCGCGGTTATAGGGGCGCTTGTCAAAACCCAAAAACACATCCTTGAATTGGTTCATGCCCGCGTTGGTAAACAATAAGGTCGGGTCGTCGTGCGGCACCAGCGAGCTGGAAGCCACGACGGCGTGACCTTTGGACGCAAAGTAATCTAAAAACTGTTTTCTGATTTCAGCAGATTTCACGAGACACTCTTAAAGAATTGTAGGGCGGATTAGCGTAGCGTAATCCGCCGCATGGGTTCAAACATTCGGCGGATTACGCCTTCGGCTTATCCGCCCTACGCAGGTGTATCCGGCCTATTCCTCACTCTGCCGCAACACTTTATAAACAATCTCCGACGAAAACCCCCGGCTCATCATAAAGCGCATTTGCTTGCCTTGCTCCGCCGCCGTCGCGGGGTGGTTGCCGAATTTCTTGCGCCACACTTCTCGCGCGGCAGCCAACTCTGATTCTTTTAGTTGGGGCAAAACCGCCGCGATCAAGTCGGCGGCGATGCCTTTTTCCTGCAACTCATGCACGATGCGCGCACTGCCAAATTTGCTGCGGCGGTTTCGCGCCACGGCTTCGGCCATGCGCTGCGCCGACAATAGCCCTTGTTGCTCCAGCGCGTCGAGCAGGTCAGACAATTCATGGGGATTTGCAGCATGAGGGCTGAGCTTGGTTTCCAACTCGCGGCGCGAATGCTCGCGCCTTGCCAAATAAGCCAGTGCCCGACCACGTAAACCTGTGAGACTGGGCACTGGTTTCATAGCGGCGACTAAGCAGCCACTGCCTCGCCCGCATTCACACCGACCGCCGCGCGGATTTTGGCCTCTATTTCCTTGGCGACTTCGGGGTGTTCTTTCAGATATTCGCGCGCGTTGTCTTTGCCCTGGCCGATTTTGTCGCCGTTGTAGGCATACCACGCACCGGATTTGTCCACGAATTTGTGCAACACGCCCAGCTCGATAATCTCGCCTTCGCGCGAAATGCCCTCGCCGTATAGGATGTCAAACTCGGCCTGCTTGAACGGCGGCGCGACTTTGTTTTTGACGACCTTGACGCGGGTCTCAGAACCGATGACTTCCTCGCCTTTTTTGATCGCGCCGGTGCGGCGGATGTCGAGGCGCACCGAGGCATAAAATTTCAGCGCGTTACCGCCGGTGGTGGTTTCCGGGCTGCCAAACATCACGCCGATTTTCATGCGGATTTGGTTGATGAAAATCACCAGCGTGTTGGAGCGGTTGATGTTCGCGGTGAGTTTGCGTAAGGCCTGCGACATCAGCCGCGCGTGCAGCCCCATTTGCGCGTCACCCATTTCGCCTTCGATTTCCGCCTTGGGGGTCAACGCCGCCACCGAGTCAATGACGATCAAATCCACCGAGGCCGAGCGCACCAGCATGTCGGTGATTTCCAACGCTTGCTCGCCATTGTCGGGCTGCGAAATCAACAAGTCCTGCACTTTCACGCCGAGCTTTTGCGCGTATTGCGCGTCGAGCGCGTGCTCCGCGTCGATAAACGCCGCCGTGCCGCCGAGCTTCTGCATTTCGGCGATCACCTGCAAGGTCAACGTGGTCTTACCGGAAGACTCCGGCCCGTAAATTTCCACCACCCGCCCGCGCGGCAACCCGCCCACGCCCAGGGCGATGTCCAGCCCCAACGAACCCGTTGAAACCACCTGTATATCCTTGACCACCTCGCCTTCGCCAAGGCGCATGATCGAGCCTTTGCCGAACTGCTTTTCGATTTGCGAGAGTGCAGCGGCCAGTGCTTTTTTCCTGTTGTCATCCATGATTTTGTTCCCTCATTAAAGTAAAAATTTGCACAGAATTATCGCATAAGCTGGATAACACGGGCAGCGGAATTTCAAGCGTTTCGATTCCCTTCTCTGGCTTTTCAACCTCAGCTTTTCTGATTACCAGAATACCTTCAGCCCAAATTTTTTATATTCAGCGATACCGGAATCTTTTGAAATCAGCACCAGCGGCTGTTGAATTGCTTGCCAAATAATCATCCGGTCGAATGGGTCTTTATGTTTCACTTTGGGCAGACGATGGAAAGTAGCCGTTTCCTGTGCCGTCGGCTGAATCACCTCGATATGCATTTGCGCGGCGATGTCGGGCATATCGTCCGGGTTGCAGTTCTCCAGATCAATCTTACCCAAAGCGAACTTGAGGGAAATTTCCCAAAACGAAACAGTGCTCAAGCAAACCCGGTTTTCTGCCGAGCGGATTTCTTTTCTGGCTTTCGCGCTCAACTTGCCCGGCGCAAAAGCCGCCCAAAGGAAAGCGTGGGTGTCGAGCAAGCAATTCATGCACCCAACATCTCGCTATCATCCAACGCAAAATCATCGCGGATAACACAACGCGCACGTCTCCTCATCACCCCCAGAGTGCGCTCGGTTTGCGGTTTGACTTGGCTGTAGGGAACAATGGCCGCGATCTTTTCTTTTTTCTTGCCGTAGCTGATCGCCACCGGCTCGCCGCTTTTGATCATCTGCCCCAATACCTCGGAAAACTGCGCCTTCAATTCGCCCACGGTCATCGTCTTCATGCTTGCCTCCTCAATATTTGATGGGGAAAGATTGCCATTTTCGTGTCAAGTTGTCAAGAAAATAAATGCTATCTTGCGCAAGTGTATTGTTCACGAGATAGCCGCATGGCTGGCAAACGGCGCATCGTTTGCCCACGCGGCGCGGTAATCATGTGCGGCCCCAAAAAATCAGGGTCAATGCAAGTTTTCATAGCGCTCAATTCATAGCTTCACATTGAACCCCGGTTTTACAAAACACTGATTGAATATATTTATATTGTATTTGACATTTATTAATTTAATATGATATATTACTTTCATTAACAGAATAATGGTGTTAAAAATGGATGAAGATGAATGGAAAAAGAGCGCCAAAAACATACTCAAGGCAGAGCTGAAGCGGCGCGGAGTTAGTTACGACTCATTAATTGCAAAGCTCAAGGCAATGGGCGTTGATGAGAACTACAACAGCGTTAACACCAAGCTAAATCGTGGTTCATTCAGCTTTGTATTTGCCTTACAGTGCTTCAAGGCGATAGATGCGAAAGAAATTCGTTTGGATTAATCAGTATTACGTGATTGGGTCAGTATTCGACGAACTGGCAACATAAATAGATAAATTACCGTCGTCTCTAATGGTTGCCATGAACCAAAAACAGGGGGATCTAAGTGGATTACTCAAGCCATGCTTCAAGTTATATTGATGCATCGTACGCATGTAATAATGAACAACAAAATCGTTCGTCAGTCATTCGCTTTGCAGATGTCTTTGCTGGCCTTGGCGGCTTCCATGTTGCCCTATCTCGATTAGGGATGGAGTGCGTGTTTTCCTCCGAGTTAGATCAAGGGCTTCGTGATCTATATCATAAGAACTTTGGACTAATACCAGAGGGAGATATTCGATTAGTCGATGAAAAGAAAATTCCAAAACACGAACTTTTGTGCGCAGGATTCCCTTGCCAACCATTTTCGATTGCGGGAAAAAAGAAAGGGGATGCTTGTCCATCATCTGGAAAACTAATCAATGATGTTTTACGAATTGCAGCTCATCATCTGCCAAAATACATAATGTTGGAAAATGTCCCGAACATACTGACCATTCAAAATGGAGAGTTTTGGAATTACATCAAAAAATCTTTTAGTAAACTCGGGTACGTAATCGACTACAAGGTCTATTCTCCACACCAATTCGGGATCCCACAAAAGAGAAAGCGAGTATTTGTAGTAGCAAGTCGTGTGGGATTAGATCACTTTGTATGGCCGACAACAGACGGAAGGGCTACAAAAAAATTATCTGAATTAATCATTCATGATGATGAAATTGTTAGGCGCATAGAACCAGCGAAATTGAAGATTCTTAATAATTGGCAACAGCTAGTAAACGAAGTAAATAAGATGAGCTGTAACTCTATTGTTGCCTCAGAGTTTGGTGCCACTTATCCAATAAATGATTTCAAAAAAACATCGCTTAGTAGAATTCGTAAGATGAAAGGTTCTTTTGGCCGATCATTGGCAGATTGCAAAACATGGGCCGATGTAATGATGCACATGCCTCACTACATACAGGATCGAAGCGGGAAAATTCCTGATTGGCTACTACCATCCATCGTTTATAGCAGGCGGCTATATACTCTACATCCAAATTTCTTGGATGAATGGAAACAAGATTTAATTGGGGCTAATAACAGTTGGCAAAAACTTGAATGGCGAGGCCTCCGCAGTAGCAATGATATTTGGAAACACACAATCCAGTTTAGGGCATCGGGAATACGTATAATTAAACCAGAATTCGCTCCTTCGCTAGTGGCTATGACACCCACTCAAACACCAATCATTGGAGCCAAGAAACGATACATGGGGATTCGTGAAGCCGCCGCATTGCAGTCGCTTGATTCTCTCCAATACTTCCCAGAAAAAAATGGGCGCGCATTTAGGGCATTAGGAAATGCTGTGAACGCCTTTATCGTAGGTGAAATTGCAATGAATTTAATTCACTAAGGGAGAGCATATGTTTCCGGTAAATGTGTCGCCAGATATGGCTATGTATAACCTCTTAAAGAACCAAGGATACGAAACATCTTATGCTCTTGCTGAGTTTATAGATAATGCAATCCATGCCTGGCAACAGACGGGTAATAAAAAATTGCCATTGAAAGTAACCATCAAATTTTATTCACTGGACTACCTCAAAGATTCAAAAAAACGTAACTCGATAGAAGTTATCGATGACGGCCCTGGAATTTCAAAAAATCAGATTGCAAATGCATTTAAACCAGCAAAAAAACCATCAACGAAAGGGTTGAGCGAGTTCGGTATCGGTATGAAAACTGCGTCTGTTTGGTTTGCGGATGAGTGGACATTAATTACGCGACCACTTGGCGATACGAACAAGTATCGTTTTAAATTTAGCTTGGAGAAGTTGCTTAAGTCTGGTGCAGATACCGTAGATGTTGAAGAAAAGCTAAATGACAAAAAAGCAATCGGCACGACAGTTTTTCTGCATAACCTTCGCAAACCAATTAACAAAATAAAGTTTCGGGAAATCTGCGATGACATACGCGAGTTTTATCAGTTATTCACATCTGAAAAAACATTATCTCTGTACGCTGAGTATGATGACACGCCATCTGATCTGAATTATTCGCCTCCCAACAGATCAATTTTAAACTCGCCAGTTCATAAGACAATTAAAGGCCAATTGTATGCAATCGGAGCTAAGCGTGTTTGGCTTGAGAAATTGTCTTTCAAGTTTAAAGGGTGCAATGTGCATGGGCACATTCAGCTTCTAGAAACGGGTAGCTACACATCAAATCCTGGGTTGGTGTTATTTAGACACAACCGTGTAATTACAGGCCTTACTAGGCTGCCATATATACCAGAGAAATTATTTGGCACCGCAAACAAATATGGCAAACAACGTATTTATGGGGAACTTCACCTAGATGATTTGCCTGTCAGTTACACCAAAGACAAGTTCGAATTTGATGAGGACGATTTTATTTCGCTCATAAAAAGCACCAAGGCTGTCTCGGAACTTTTAAGGCAGAGCGGCGATTATCGAGCGAATGGGAAATATACAGCCATAAAGTCTGAAGATGATTTGAAAAATGGTGTCGCTAAAACAGCAGAACAGAAAGCGAATGCTGAAAAAGCAGGGGCAAAAGGAAAAAATATAAATAGCGGATCGAATAATGATGATGCATCAAAAGGCAAAGAAGCTGAGATCGCGAGCTTTGCCACAATCTTAGGGTCTCTAAATACTTTGAATTTAGCACTCAAAGATGTTATTACGGAGGCACTTGAACAATACAAATCTGAACATCCAATTTCATCGGCACTTTGTCTTAGAATAGTTTTGGAAACTGGTATTTTGTACAAGATCGAGCAAGATTTTCCGACAGAGTATCCAAAGCTTTCAGAAAAAAGCATCGCTGCACTGATTAAATATATCCACTCAAATTTAACCACATTTTTTGATAAATCCAATCATCGCGCCAGGAAGTGCGTGGAAAGTCTTATGTTGGGCACTCAGCTAAACGTGATTTTCATTAACAATATAGCGCATGGTCATTATCATCCTTCTCTGGATGAGCTTGAGAAGCTGATAGCCAATCTGCAGCCGTTATTGGAATGGGCTTACGAGTAATGGGAGTGCCTGCAAAACCAAGTCGCATGTGTTTTTAAGATGGTGATTTTTGCCACACGAACATTATTTAATTTCTTTTAAGTAATTTTTCAACCAACACATTTTACTTACGCATTTTTAACGCTAGCTCTCCCCTCCTATTGACAGCCCCTATTCTTCTCGCAATAATCGAGTTGTTGAAATCTTCAACAATTCGCAGGAGAACCCCATGAGCACTGTCAATTTCAGCGTCCCAGAAAACGTGAAACAAACTTTCAACGCCGTTTTTGAAGGCCAAAATAAAAGCGCGATTATCGCCGAACTGATGCTGGAAGCGGTGGAGCGCGAAGAACGCAAACAGCGTAGCCGCGAAGCCTACAAAAATATCGTTGCCCGCAGAAAACACGCGCCCAAAATAACCGAGAATAAATTCCGCACGGCGCGCGCGGCTGGCCGCTCGTGAATGCGGTGGTTGATGCCAGCGTCGCCGTCAAATGGTATTTGCGCTCGGCATCCGAGGAAGAAAACGCCGAGATCGCCTTAAAAATTCTAGAAGCAGCGGCTTTCGGCAACCTCACCCTTTACCAACCGCCGCACTTCGTCGCGGAAATGGCGGCAGTGCTGGCGCGATTAAATCCGCAGGAAGCCCTGCCCTGCCTGCACGATCTGCTCAACCTCAACTTACAACATGCGGAAAGCCAGGAAATTTACGCCACCGCCACCGAACTCGCCATTAAATTCAACCAGCACGTTTTCGACACGCTGTACCATGCCGTCGCCCTGCACACGCCCGGCGCTACCTTGATTACCGCAGATCGACGCTACTACGACAAAGTGCATCATGTGGGGCAGATTATCTTGCTGGCAGATTGGATTTCCCCCCCACCCTAAAGCATCTCGTCACGTATCAAAAAAATTCCGGGTAGGTCGCAGCCAATTTCTTTTCGAACTCGTTCACCGGCTCGAATAGCCAATGATTCGGATAAAGTTTGCGTCCAAAATCCCAGCTCTGCCAAGCCAATCCCGTTTGGTAATCAGCGTAATAGGCATCCCCCAAATCTTTGTACGCGCTGGTCAGAAATGGGTTTTCCTGCAATGCCTCATGAAAAAGTTCAACAGCTTTCCGAGACTTCCGCAACTTGACCCAATGGTTGGCTTCAAATACTTTCAAAACATGCTGCTTGTCCGCCGAGTGCTCACGTAGCTTTGCTAATGTGGAAACTGCTTTCTCAACCCCTTCTTTGCTGGGCGGATTTATAGCCGCTCTTAGCTCTCTAAATTCCGCGTTAGCCCCAATTAGGCTGCGGTAAGTGCCCGGTAAATATTTCTGGGGAAATATTTTTATACCCGTCTGCAACGACCACTCACTGCTACCCAGAAAACAATCTACATATCGCCCCGCCTTGCAGGCTGGCTCCACTTGGTCGCGGATAGTTTGTTCACGGCGTACGACATCTTCCTTCGCGCTCAATTGCTTGAACAAAAACGCCGAAAATGCCGCCTTATCTTCAGGCATAAGACCCAAACTCATCCCATCCAGCGAATAGCCGACAGACTTGCTATTTCTTGCAGATTTCAGGATCACCGTAAATTCAGAATTAGGGGCGTATTTGCTCAGCTTGACTGAACGGGGGATACCGTTCAACGCTTTCAGCTTGTCGAGCAGCGTCGGGTGAGCGATAAAAGCGTAACGCAGAAAACGGATATAGGCGATCGTCTCCATGTCATCAAGTTTATGCAGCTTCTTGTCGTAACTCAGAAGCTGCTTACCTTTCGACTCGAATAGAACGCTTTGGCTATCGCTGCTTTCAATTATTTTTGGATCGGATTTTTTATCGCTCAGACCGAGCTCGTGTTCTACAAACACCGCGTCAAATCCATGCAATGCGTCGCCCGCCTTTCCTTCCAGCCCGGACGCTTTCAATGCTTTTTGCAAGAACTGCCGGTTCTGATACTCCAGAGAAAGAAAACCAATCAGCGCGTAAAGCGATTGATCCGAATAAACCCCGCTTTGTAAGTTAACCGTGTAAACCCTGCGTTTGAGGAAGTCGAATATTTTCCTTCGCCCTTGTGCCTCCACGCTTATATAGTTCGCACCCAGCATGACGCGCATCGGATAGGACTCGGTTTTTTTCTCCGCTTTATCCTCTTTTCTATCAGCGGCGATTTTTCCTTTTACTGTTCTTACTGAATGCACCTCAAACTCAAGTTCCTGATCTGCGAGTGCCGCCGAGACAGGGATGAAAAAAGCGGCAAACAAAATGGCGGGCGCAAATATTTTTCTGAAATGCTTATGTGCAGTTGCAATCATGTGAGCCTCCCAGTTTCAAACCACACCCATCAAACTCCAGCAATACCATCTTCCCGCAACAGGTCCAACACCCCCTGCAACGCCACCGCGATGGACTGTTGCCGCACCGCTTCTCGGTCGCCCGCGAAATGCTGGGTGTGGCTGCGCGCCAGGCCGTCCTCATTTTCGTTTCTGCTCGCCCAGGCAAAACACACCATGCCGACGGGTTTTTGCACGGTCGCGCCGCCGGGCCCGGCGCTACCTTGATTACCGCAGATCGACGCTACTACGATAAGACGCGCCAAGCGGGACGGATTATCTTGCTGGCAGATTGGTCGTGCCCTCTTTGAGGCGCAGTCGCTCATCAGAAAAATTCCGGGTAGGTCGCCACTAATTTTTTTTCTAATTCGTTCACCCGTGCGAATATCCCATGATGTGGATATAACTTCCGTCCAAAATCCCAAGCCTGCCAAGCCAGCCCGGTTTGGAATCCAGCATAATAGGCATCCCCCAAGTCTCTATACACACCGGTAATAAAAGGATTATCCAGCAATGCCTCATGAAAAAGCGCAATTGCCTTTTGCGGGTTGCGTAAAGCAATCCATTGGTTCGCTTCGAATATTTTCAGGACGTGCTGTTTATCAACCGAATGCTTGCGAAGTCTTGCCAAGGTGGCAACCGCTTTTTCAAAGCCCTCTTTGCTGCGCGGATTCATGGCAAGCACCAACTCTCCATGTTCAGGATTTGCGTTGATCTGCTCGCGGTAAGCATCGAGAAAACTTTTCTGCTGTGGGATATCTCTGCCCGTTTGCAGCGACCACTCACTGTAACCCAGCACGCAATCCATATATCGCCCTTCCTTGCAAGCTTGCTGCATTTGCGCGCTGATGTTTTCCTCACGAAGTACGGCATCGCTTATCGCACCCTCTTGCTTAAACAGAAAGGCGGAAAACGCTGACTTATCTTCAGACAAAACGCCCTTCTTCATTCCATCGAGCGTGTAGCCTATGGTCTTGGTGCTTTTTGCTGATTTCAATACTATAACGGCTTCTGAATAATGAGAATATCGGGTGAATTTGATAGAACGAGGGATGCCCTTCAACGCCTTGAGCTTGTCGAGCAGCACCGGGTGTCCGCCAAAACGGTAACGCAAAAAACGAATATAGGCGACCGACTCAATGTCATTTAGCTTATGCAATTTTTTATCGTAACTCAAGAGCGGCTTACCTTGCGACTCAAACCAGATGCTCTGACTATCCCTGCCTTCCTCTATTTTTGGTTCTATTTTTTTATCGCTCAACCCAAACTCGTGCTCGACAAACACCGGCTCAAATCCAGGCACTACTTTGTCCAGCCCCCCCTTCGATAAAACATTACGAAGAGCCTCTCGGTTCCGATACTCGATGGAAAGAAAACCGATTGCCTCGTAGAGCGAACGATCCGAATAAACACCATTCTGAATGTCAACCGTGAAAATCCTGCGCTTCTGAAAGTCGTATATTTTCTTTCGTCCTTGTGAGTCAACGCTTATATAGTCCTTGCCCAGCATCACGCGCATCGGGTAGGACTCGGTTTTTTTCTCCGTTTTATCCTCTTTCCTGTCGGCCTCTAATTTTCCACTTATCGTTCTTACAGAATCCACATCAAACTCAAGCTCTTGGTCAGCCAAGGACGCTGTAGCGTAACCAAAAGAAACAAAAATCAAAAATGTGAGCGCGGGATTCTTCATAAATTTAAATATAACTTTGCGACAATTCAAGTTTCCAAATTGGATAGTGGCACATTGCTTATCTTCAAGCAATCTCGACACCCCCATCACCCAACAAATCCAACACCCCCTTCAACGCCACCGCGATGGACTGTTGCCGCACCGCCTGCCTGTCGCCCGAAAAATGTTGGGTATGGCTACGCGCTAACCCTTCCGCATTTGCGTTCTTCGTCGCCCAGGCAAAACACACCATGCCGACGGGTTTTTGCGCGGTGGCTCCGCCGGGACCGGCGATGCCGGTGATTGCCACAGAGACCTGGGCATGGCTTTTGGCCAGCGCGCCCGCAGCCATTTCCTGCGCAGTTTTTTCGGCGACTGCGCCGTACTGTTGCAGCGTGGTCGCGCTCACGCCGAGCATCTCTTGTTTGGCGATGTCGGTGTAGGTGA
>Ga0209824_10000214_pt1 | contig 40732 bp, 42 predicted proteins | sample VDWuncwatermetaG_FD_184124 | JGI IMG/M metagenome (GOLD analysis project Ga0209824, IMG submission 184124) | Wastewater microbial communities from Netherlands to study Microbial Dark Matter (Phase II) - VDW unchlorinated drinking water (SPAdes)... ...
AACAGTATTACGCTTTAGCCAGATGCAGCACAACCCCAAATTCCCCACCACGCAATTTTCTTTCACGCCACCTAAAGGCGCGGATGTGCTGGGCGAATAAAAAATGTTGATTGTTAAAACGCCCAGCCAATCGCTTACGCCTGCGGTATTAAAAATCAAGCCTAGCCGCGAGCAGTTTGAGCAATTCAAAGCTAAGTTGGCGGAGTTGGTTGCGCAGATTAACGCCAGCCCGAACGAGTCCGAAGAGCATCATAAAAATCATATCTCAGACTTTCTGAAATACGCTTTCCATTTCCCTGCCTATTTCATCAATACCAGCGAACGGATTGATCTGGCAGTTCATAACGGCAAGTCGTCCAGTGATTCGGTGGGTGTCATCCTTGAGGTGAAGCGTGCAAGCAATCAAGCGGAAATGCCCACGCTGGAAAATCTCAACGTCAGAGCGATGCAAGAGTTGGTGTTGTATTACCTGCGCGAACGCCTGCGCATCATGGGCAAGAATTATTCGGTCAAGCACCTCATCATTACCAACGGTTACGAATGGTTCGTTTTTGATGCGCAGGTTTTTGAGAAAGCGTTTGCCGACAACACCGCACTGGTAAAGAAGTTCAACGAATTTGAGGCGGGACGACTGTCTGGAAGTACCACCGATTTTTTCTATAAAGAAATCGCCAAGCCTGCGATTGAGAAAATGGGTGATGTCGAATTCACACATTTCGACTTGCGTGACAAGCGCAGCGACAAACAGAGCATTGCTTTGTTTAAGATTTTTTCACCTGAACATTTACTCAAACTCCCATTCGCCAATGACAGCAACAGCCTAAACAAAGATTTTTATTCAGAGTTGTTGCACATCATCGGTTTGGTCGAAGTTAAAGACGGCAGCAAAAAACTCATTCAGCGCAAAAAAGAAGGGGAACGCAATCGCGCCTCGTTGTTAGAAAACGCCATTTCAAAAATGGATGCGCAAGACAAGCTACGCAATTTTGAAAACCCCAAGGTGTACGGCGACACACCACAAGAGCAGTTGTTCAACGTGGGGCTAGAGCTGGCTATCACTTGGGTCAACCGCGTGTTGTTCTTAAAACTGCTTGAAGCACAGCTCAGCACATATCACAAAGGTGATATAAGTTATAACTTCCTCAACATCCAGCGCATTAGAAGCTTTGACGATTTGGATGATTTGTTTTTTAAGGTGCTGGCGCGTCAGCCCGCAGCGCGTGAAGCAGAAATCCAAAAGACTTTTGCCAAAGTACCCTATTTGAATAGTTCACTTTTTGAGACGACAGAGATAGAGCGCAAAGTGCTCACCATTAGCAACTTGTCAGGCGAAATCACTTTGCCAATTTTTGGCTCGACTGTACTCAAAGCTGGCAAAGACAAGCGCAGAAAGGGCGAGCTGAACACGCTGGAATATTTGTTTGCTTTTCTCGATTCTTACGACTTTACAAGCGAAGGCGCAGACGAGCTAAAAGACGACAGCAAGACCTTGATTAACGCCTCGGTGCTGGGCTTAATTTTTGAAAAGATTAACGGCTACAAAGACGGCTCATTTTTCACGCCCGGCTTTATCACCATGTATATGTGCCGCGAAGCATTGCGCCGCGCCGTGGTGCAAAAGTTTAATGACGTAAAAGGCTGGACTTGCAAAGACATTGCAGAGCTGGACGACAAAATTGAAGCGGGTGTAGAGGCGAGAACCGAAGCCAACCAAATCCTCAACAGCCTGAAAATTTGCGACCCCGCTGTCGGCTCAGGACACTTTTTAGTGTCCGCGTTAAACGAGCTGATTGCGATTAAAAGCGAGCTGGGAATTTTGCAAGACAGCGACGGCAAACGACTAAAAAATTACGCCATCACTGTGGTGCACGACGAGCTGATGGTGCGCGATGAAGATGGCGACGAGTTTGCGTATAGCCCGACGAATGTGGAGAGTGCGCGCATCCAAAAAACACTGTTTCTTGAAAAACAAACCCTGATTGAAAACTGTTTATTTGGTGTGGACATCAACCCCAACTCGGTAAAAATTTGCCGATTGCGTTTGTGGATAGAGCTGCTCAAAAACGCCTATTACAACGCCGATGGGCAACTGGAAACCCTGCCCAATATCGACATCAATATCAAAGTGGGCAACTCACTGATTAGCCGTTTCGCATTGGATGTGGACTTGAAAGAGGCGTTGAAGAAAAATAAATTGTCGGTGGTGGAGTATCGGCAGGCGGTGCAAACCTATCGCAATGCCACGAGCAAAGAACAAAAGTTTGAGATGGAACGCTTGATTGCCGACATCAAAAATAACTTCCGCAGCGAGATGGTGTATCACGACCCGAAAGCCAAGCGGCTAGAGAATTTGCGTGTGGAATGTCGTGCGCTGGAGTTGCCGCAAACCTTGCTGGAAGAAACCGCCAAAGATAAAAAAGAACGGCTGCTAAAACTCGCCAAACTCAAAACCCAATTCGACAAACTCGACACTGAAATCGAGGAAATAAAGAGCAACAAAATCTATCAAAACGCTTTTGAATGGCGGTTTGAATTCCCCGAAGTGCTGGATGACGACGGCGTGTTTGTGGGCTTTGATGTGGTGATAGGGAATCCGCCTTACATTCAAATAAAAGAAATTCTGGAGCCGGAGCGTCGCTTTTATGAAGCTCAGTACAAATTCGCACTAGGTCGATTTAATTTGTTTTATCTTTTCATGGAGCGGTGTGAGGTACTCGTAAAAACGAACGGATATGCTGACTTAATAATCCCCGACCGCATCTTGCTTAATACTCAATGCAAAGAGATTAGAGAATGGTTAATTAAAGAAAATACTCTTTGTGAGTTTGTATCTTTTGGGGAGCAGGTTTTTGAAGCCGTAGTTGATTCGATTATCCTGTTGTTTAAGAGACAGGGAGGCTCAACTGATGGTGTGTTGGTGAAAAGAAAAGTGACTGAAGTTGGTATTCAGCAAATTGCTTCAATAAAAATACCGATTCCATATTTTGAGTTGTCGCCTTCTTTGCAATTCGATCTAAATTACAGCGAAGAAAAACATGCGTTGTTAAAAAAGATAGCGTCTAGCTGTGTGTACTTAGGCGATATTTCTGACACAAAAGATGGAATTATTCAGGGAAAGGTCGAAGACAAACTATTTCTGACTAGCTCACTAGATAAAGATTCTAAGCCACTTCTATTCGGCTCTAATGTTCGTCGTTACTCCATTACTTCCTCAAACGAATGGGTAAATTACAAGCCGCAAGAAATGATGGAGCTCGAAACAAAGAGAAGGGGGGCGGATGTTCGTCCTGGTTTGTGGATGAGAACGCCATCTATATTTGAAAGACCAAAAATTCTTACACGTCAAACTGCGGATGAAATTATCGCCACCTATGATGATGAAAATTATTACTACGCAAATACGTTGCATGGCACGACGGTAACGAATGAAAATTACCATCCAAATTACGTTTTAGGCATTCTAAATAGCAAGGTTATCACTTGGTTCTATCGCGCTAGCACCGATGAGGATGGAAAGGTTTTTGCTCAGATTAAAATTGAGATTTTACGGAAATTGCCAGTTCCTAAAGCAAACGCTAAAGAGCAAAAGATTTTTGTAGCTAGGATTGGCAGTATTTTGGCAATCAAAAAGCAAAATCCAAGCACCGACACTTCCGCGCTAGAAAAAGAAATCGACCAACTGGTTTACGCGCTGTATGACCTCACACCCGCCGAAATCGCCATCGTGGAAGGTAAGGCTGCACAAGGCGCAGACCCTGCTTAAACATTGGATTCCGCAGGCAATCAACTGGCTCACGCAAAGTCTTTATTCTGTTTGAATTGGCGGTGATGGAATTGAACGATGCCTTCGCTCACAAAACAGTATTACGCTTTAGCCAGATGCAGCACAACCCCAAATTCCCCACCACGCAATTTTCTTTCACGCCACCTAAAGGCGCGGATGTGCTGGGCGAATAGGGTGTGCTTATTGATGCGCTTGGAGCTTGAGTACCACCGCAGCAGCTTCAATTTGTATGCTTGTGATGTTGATTGTTTTACCCGCGAAACGTAATTCATCTTTTTGAAAACGATACAGCGGTGTGCTATTGAGGTATTCGCGCAGCATGGTATTGAGAAAGGGACGCAGCATGTCGGCGGCAGCCACGTCGGTGCTGATTTGCAGTTTGTCTAACCGCGCATCCTGCATATAAATCGCCTGTTCTGCGCTGTCATAACGTAAGCCGCCGCTTACCGTAAATTGTCCTGTCAGCGCATCCATCAACAAGGAATGCGCGGCAAAATCGCCGAGCAATTCGACGCGATTCTGGTCCGCCAATAAATTCAACACGGGCGTGTTCAAACTCACGCTCAGCAAGCCTTTGCCGACCTCGCGTTGCAGCGGAAAAGATTGCTGAAGGCGGCTTTCCAGCTTGGCTTTCGGTACGGCGTATTGATTTGGAATCAGCGCGGCACAAGCTGACAAGCCTAACGCGGCAAGCGCAGCACTAATAAATAACCAAGGATTTTTCATGATGGATTCCGTGTGTTAAACAATTTTTGGTGTGTTGCACACCACATCGGCATTTTGCGCACGATGACGTAGTGCGTGATCCATCAACACCAACGCCAGCATGGCTTCTGCGATGGGCGTGGCGCGAATGCCGACACACGGATCATGACGACCTTCGGTGGCAACCGTCACCGCTTCGCCCGCTTTGTTAATCGACTGACGCGGCAAACGAATGCTCGAAGTCGGCTTAATCGCGTAATGCGCGACGATGTCTTGACCCGTCGAAATGCCGCCCAAAATGCCGCCCGCGTGATTGCTTAAAAAGCCGTGTGGCGTGAGTTCGTCGCCGTGTTCGCTGCCGCGTTGCGTGACGCAATTAAAGCCCGCGCCAATTTCCACCCCTTTGACCGCGTTAATGCCCATCAGCGCGTGCGCGATGTCGGCATCAATGCGGTCAAATACAGGCTCACCCCAACCGACGGGCACGCCTTGCGCCACCACTGCCAGCTTCGCGCCGATGGAATCGCCCGATTTGCGCAGCGCGTCCATATAGCTTTCCAGTTGCGGCACAAAACTGGCATCTGTGACGAAAAAACTATTATTTTCGGCATTCAAATCGTCCCAGCTTTTGAACGGGATTTTAATGTCGCCCAGTTGCACTAAATAGCCGCGCACTAATACGCCAAATTTTTCCGCCAACCATTTTTTCGCAATCGCGCCCGCTGCCACGCGTGCCGCCGTTTCGCGCGCCGACGCACGTCCGCCGCCGCGTGGGTCGCGAATGCCAAATTTTTGCCAGTAAGTGTAGTCGGCGTGACCAGGGCGGAAGGTATCGGCAATGCTGCCGTAGTCTTTGCTGCGCTGGTCTTCGTTGCGGATTAGCAGCGCAATCGGCGTGCCCGTGGTTTTGCCTTCATACACGCCAGAGAGAATTTCCACCGTGTCGGATTCGCGGCGTTGCGTGACGTGGCGAGACGTGCCGGGTTTGCGGCGATCGAGGTCATGCTGCAAATCGGCCGCACATAAGTCCATGCCAGGTGGGCAACCATCCACAATGCAGCCGATTGCAGCGCCATGCGATTCGCCGAATGAAGTGACGGTAAACGAAGTACCAAAAGTGTTTCCAGACATATCTAGGCCGCCAAATTTGTGCAAAAAAAAGTCGCGCAGTTTAACATAGCCCTTGGTGTCATTTAATGAGGGCGACAAGATGCAAACCATGTTAGTAACAGCACCGGGCGGAATAGATGTATTTCATTTGCGCGATCTCAACATTCCCGAAGTGGTTTCACCTTTTCAGCTACGCGTTAAGTTAGCCGCTGCCGGCATCAATCCTATCGACGCTAAATTGCGCCTCAAACCCATCTATTACCCCGACCGATTGCCCGCTATTCTGGGCTGCGATGGCGCGGGCGTAGTCGATGAAGTCGGCGATCAAGTTACGCGCTTCAAGGTCGGTGACATGGTCTATTTCAATAACGGCGGCATCGGTTTGGAGGCGGGCTGTTACGCCGAATACACCACCTTGCACGAAGACTGCTGCGCACTCAAACCCGCCAATTTAAGTATGCAAGACAGCGCGGCGTTGCCCTTGGTGCTGATTACCGCATGGGAAGCGTTAATCGAAAAAGCCAACCTTCAGGCTGGGCAAACCATTCTGATACATGGTGGCGCGGGGGGCGTGGGGCATATTGCGGTGCAGTTGGCGCACCACTTAGGCGCACGCGTTGCGGTGACGGTCAGCGATGATAAAAAAGCCGCACTCACTCAAGCCTTGGGCGCAGAAAAAATCATCCGCTACAAAAAGCAAAATTTTGTCGAGGAAGTCATGGCGTGGACGGACAAACAAGGCGTGGACGTGGTGTTAGACACGGTCGGCGGCGATACTTTTCTCAAGTCCTTAGCCGCTACCAAAGTTGGCGGCAAGGTGGTCACCATCATGGCAACACCCATGACGGCTGCCGATGCACAAGTGGCACGCTTGCGTAATCTCACCTTGTGCTATGAGTTGATGCTCACGCCACAATTGATGGCGTTACACGACCAACGCATCCGCCAACGCAAAATTTTAGAAGACGGCGCAAAGCTGATTGAAGCAGGGAAATTAGGCGTACTGGTATCGCGCCAACTACCCCTCGTCGAAGTGGGTCAAGCACACCAGCTCATCGAACATGGCGGCGTGATGGGCAAAATTATTGTCACCATGGGGCTGTTTTCGCTGCCCTAACGGCTAGCTAACACCAGCCATTTATCGTTTCGTCGAGTGCGGCTGCAAAGCTATCGGGCGATAGCTATCTCTAAAAAATATCGCCCGATAAATCGCTCTCCCAACTCCCGTTCGTCTAGACATTGATGCAATTCATTGACACGCATTGCCATCTCGATGCCGCAGAATTTTGTGGCACTCAAACCGCTCTCCTCCACGCAGCGCAACGGCAACACGTCACGACCATCGTCGTGCCTAGCGTCGCGGCAAATAATTTCACAGCGGTGCGCGCACTGGCGCAACAGCATAAAAATTGCGCCGCCGCTTACGGCATCCATCCGCTCTATGTGGCATCCGCAACGCACCATGATTTGCTCACGCTGCGCGATTTTTTGCGTGATGGCGATGCGGTGGCGGTGGGTGAAATTGGCTTGGATTTTTTTGTTGCAAATTTTGACGCGGCGCAGCAACAGTTTTTCTTTGCTGAACAATTAAAACTGGCGCGCGAATTTGATTTGCCCGTGCTGCTACATGTGCGCAAAGCGGTCGATGCGGTGTTGCAAAATTTGCGCTTACATCCTGTTTGTGGCGGCATTGCTCATGCGTTTAACGGCAGTCGTTCACAAGCTGACGCGCTAATTAAGCTGGGTTTCAAGCTCGGTTTTGGCGGCGCGATGACGCATAACCGCGCCTTGCGCATTCGTGAGTTAGCGACAACTTTACCGCTGGACAGTCTCGTGCTGGAAACCGACGCACCCGATATGCCGCCAGCTTTTTTAGCGCGTGGCGAGGCAAATACGCCAGAGAATTTAGCCCGCATCGCGCAAACTTTAGCGGACTTGCGCGGCATTCCGCTAGCTGAAATTGCCGAGCTGACCACGTTCAATGCTTTGCAGGTTTTGCCCTTGCTGCGTCGTTAAAAAAACATTCCGTCCGTATAATGGCGGATTGTTAATTCTGTTCATTTACACCATGAAAACTCATCTCCCTCCCCAGTTTGAACGCACCCAAATTTTGTTGGGCGACGACGGCATCGCCAACTTGCGCGGCAAGCATGTGTTTGTCGCGGGCTTAGGTGGCGTGGGCTCTTATTGCACCGAGGCATTAGCGCGCGCGGGTATCGGGCGGTTAACGCTGATGGATCACGACCTGGTGGCGATCAGCAATATCAATCGTCAATTACCCGCGCTACTGTCCACCGTTGGGCAGTCCAAAGCGGAGTTGATGAAAGCCCGCATCGCCGACATCAATTCTGATTGCCAAGTGGTTCTAATTAGAACTTTTTTAGGGCCAGAAAACGTGCATGAACTGGTGCCGCATGATTGCGATTTTGTCATCGACTGCATCGACTCGATGAACTGCAAAGTCGCGCTGGTGACGCATAGTTTATCGCTGGGTTTGAATGTCGCATCCAGCATGGGCGCGGGCAATAAACTCGACCCGTCGCGCATCCGCGTCGCCGACATCAGCACCACCAGCATCTGCCCACTGGCGCGCGAAATGCGCCGCCGCTTGCGCGAAGCAGGTATTCAAGAAGGCGTGTTGACCGTCTATACCGACGAACATCCGCGCCCACCGCTACCGCCGCAACCCGTCGATAGAGGTCGTCCGCGCTCGGTAAACGGCACGATTAGTTATATGCCGCCGATATTTGGTTTTATGTTGGCAGGTGCGGTAATCAATCGCTTGCTAACGCAGTAACTCAACTTCAAGGTGCGACAATTTGCCGCACCTTGTCAGGTAAATTTTGTGATTAAATGCACCTTGTTATTTTAGTAAATTCTTATTTAATGTTTTTATGGAGTGCATGATGAAAAAGATATTGTTAGCTGTTTCGATTTTTGCGGGGTGTTTCGGCGTAGCTCAAACATTTGCGGGTGATGAGCCAATGCACATGGGGCATCATCATGAAATGAATTCGATGGATATGCGCACCTCTCTTGGTGTAACGGGGGGGATGAAGCTACATCAGCTATCAAATATGCGCGAACATGTTGAGGCTATCAAAAATATCGTTGGTTTAATCTCAGAAAACAAATTCGAAGAAGCGGCAACAATAGCGCATACCAAACTCGGTTTATCACCAGAGATGCAATCCATGTGTGGCATGTTTAACAATGAAAAATTCGAGAAACTTGGATTGGCTTTTCACAAGAGTGGCGATGAATTGGGCGACACCTTGCATACCAAAGACATGAATGCCTCGCTGCGCGCGCTGAATAAAACGATGCAGTATTGTGTTGAGTGTCACGCCACCTATAAGCAATAAGCAATAAGCATTGAGATTTTTTATTTTTAGCCTTCTTTATTGCGCATGTGATCGGCAACCTTAGCGAACGCCTCGGACAACTCGTGGCGCAACGCGACATCGCTGACCACCTCATCCAACGCACGGTTCATACATAACAGCCATTGGTCGCGTTCTGAATTGCCGATGGCAAACGGCAAGTGGCGCGCACGCAGGCGCGGATGCCCATATTCTTCGACGAATAATTGCGGGCCGCCCATCCATCCCGATAAGAATTTATACAGTTTGTCTTCGGCACTTTGCAGATGCGGCGCGTGCATTTTGCGAATGCCGTAAGTTTCGGGCAACTCGTCCATGACTTGATAAAAGCGCACCACTAGCGCGCGGACTTGTGCTGCGCCACCAATGCGCTGGTAATGGGTTTGTTCTGTGTTCATCGTTACCACTCTCTAAAAGATAAGCCCAGCCCTAACGTGGTCTGGCGATAGTTGTAATCAATCAGGCTTTCGCCGTAGCCGTGTCCGAGTTGCAAATGCACCCGCGCCGACTTGCCGATATTGAACGGCATTGCCCAATCGAGTTGCGCAAAGCCGCGATTATTGTGAACTTGCAAATTGTTGCGCAGCAATAACGACGCGGCTTGCGGACGGTCGGCGGTTTCCCAACGCAGCACCATATCGGCAATGCCTAAGTAATGGACGATGTCGGGGTTGTCGTCATTCGTTTTGGCTTCAGGAATGCGCCACCAAGCGCGCGTCAAAATCGAGGTGCGGTTATTCCATTCCCAGCCACCCAAGGCATACAGACGATTCCAACTGCGCGAATCGGGCAGCGGCCGACCATTAGATTGATGCTCGATGCCCAAGTTAATCAGCTTCAAACCCGATGGATTATGGGTGCCCAAAGTAAGGATGAGTTCAGGCGAATAATTAGTTTCGCGAAACGGCGACGAATTGCGCGTATTCAAAATTTGCCAATGCGACTGCTGCGTATATGCGCCCCACATGCGGATGGTTTTCAGCCCCAAAAAATTGATGTCGCGCTGCTCGCCAATGTCGGCTTTAACACTGATTAAATACTTGGCTTCGACATGGTTGCTATCTATGGCTAGCAGCGTGCTATGCCCAGCTACGCCTGAGCTAGGCAGCGCGTTGGGTTTGTTGGTGTCGCGCAGCAATAAGTAATTTTGCCGATACGGTTGCAAGCGTCCCAGCTTGCTATCGTCGTCATTATTTTCATCATCCAAATTCCACACGCGGGTGAGATACGAACGCTCGACATGTTGCACGGTATAGCTCGGCACGCGCACCAGCGCAGGCAGCGCGTCGTCATAACACTTCAGTCGCGCCGCATCTTGTTGCGGAAATTTTTCCAAGCACGTTGGTAAGGTTTCGGCTAAACAAAGGTCGCTTAAACCTAAACACAGCAAGGCACACAGCGCGCGCTTCATTTCAGCCAACCTTTGCGGTAAAACCAAGAAAATGGAATAACCATGGAAGCCAACATCAAACCCAACGCCATGCCATAACCATTTAACCAGTCCAGTTCGGGCATGTGCTTAAAGTTCATACCGTAAATCGAGGCGATTAACGTGGGCGGCAACAGAGCCACTGACGCGACCGAAAACAGCCGCACGATTTTGTTTTGATTGATGTTGATAAAGCCCACGGTGGCGTTCATTAAAAAGTTAATTTTGTCGAACAAAAAGGTGGTATGTCCATCCAAAGAATCTATGTCTTGCAAGGTCAGGCGGGCTTCTTCCAGTTGCGCATTAGTCAATAATTTACTGCGCATTAAAAACGACATGGCACGCCGCGTGTCCATCAAATTACGCCGTATCCGCCCATTCAAATGCTCGGCTTTGGCGATGGTTGCTAACACTTCTGCCGCCGCGCTATCGTGCAAATTTTGTCCCAACACTTTGCTGCTAGTCGCGCCCAAATCGGCATACACCGTTTCCAGCGCGTCCGCCGAAAACTCCACATCTGAGCCGTACAAATCAATCAGCACATCCAGACTGTTATCGAGCAAATCGGGATGTCCGTGGGCGCGTTCGCGAAACTGCGCAAACACAGGCAAATCCACTTCATGCACGCTAAACAGCACATTGTTCGCCACCACAAATGCGACGATGGCACTCGGTGAATCGGCATCTGTGCCCGACAAAAAATCCGAGTGTAAATGTAGCTCGTGCTGCTCTTCATAAAAGCGCGCGCTGGCTTCGATGTCGCGCAAATGTTCGGCTTGCGGCAAATCCAAATTGAAATGTTCACGCACCCAAGCGCGCTCAGTGGCGGTGGGCGCGACAATATCCAGCCAAATCGCGTGCTGTGGCGGGGCGGCCAAAGTTGCCAGCGGAATTAAGCGACCATCGCTTAAAGTGAAAAGATGAATCATCAGCAGCGTCCTAAATCAAGCTCGAAAAAAGCGCGCGATTATCCCACAGGCAAAACGCTGCGAGTATTTAAGACGCGCCACCCCCGCAACGGTTAAAATCCGCGCCCTTTTTATCAACACCTAAACGAGAACCTTGCAAAATTCTTTATTTAGGATGAAGCGCAAGGAGCCCCGCATAACCAGCGACTTGCCAGCTTGCTGGCTTAGTCGAATGGCTAGTTGTTTCATCAGCGAATGACGCGGGCATATCGCTAGATAGACTAGGAATGAGCGACAACGAAGTTGCGGCGAGACTTACCTTTAGGTTAGTCGTAGCCAAGACATAGTTTTACATGTCGCCTAAATAATAAATTTTGAAAGGTTCGCAATGGCAATTCAGTGGTTCCCAGGTCACATGAATTCGGCGCGCAACAAAGCCGCCGAAACGATGGAATTTACCGATGTCATCATCGAAGTGCTGGACGCGCGCGCGCCTGAGGCGAGCCGTAATCCGATGATTGAAGAGCTGCGCCTGCATCGCCAACGCCCGTGCTTAAAAATTCTCAACAAAGCCGATTTAGCTGACCCAATCGCGACGCAAGCGTGGCTAGCGTTTTACAACCAACAAGCCCATGTCAAAGCGGTCGCCTTGAGTTGCAAAAATGCCAGCGACGCGGCACGCATTCCCAATCTGTGTCAGCCCTTAGCCCCTCATCGCGATGACAATCACAAGCCGCTGCGTTTGATGATTATGGGCATTCCCAATGTGGGTAAATCGACGCTGATGAACACGCTGTTGAAACGTCGCGTGGCAAATGTCGGCGACGAACCTGCGGTGACTAAGTCGCAACAAAAACATAACTTCAATGGTCACATGATGCTCACCGATTCGCCCGGTTTGCTGTGGCCGAAAATCGAAAATCCTAATGATGGCCTGATGCTCGCGGCGATACATGCGATTGGCCGCAACGCCACCATAGACGAAGAAGTCGCGGCGTTTTTAGGCGACATTTTGTTGGCGCGTTATCCCGCACAAATCGTGGCGCGCTACAAAATTTCCCTGCACCTTGCCGATGGCACGGCTTTGGACGGCATCGGCTTAGTGGAAGCCATTGCTAAAAAGCGCGGCTGTTTGCTGAAAAGCAAAGGTCGTGCAGGCGAACTAGACATCGAAAAAGCCGCCATGATTTTGCTCACCGATTATCGCGGCGGCACGTTGGGACGCATTAGTTTAGAAACGCCTGAAACGCGTGCCGCGCTCATGTTAGAACCCGTTATCGAATTGCCTAATCTCCAAACGGAGCTTTAATCAGTATGCCTCGCCAGCTTAACAAGCTGCCCCCTCTCGCCTAACTGCTCAGCAAAAAATAAAACCCTAAACTTTTAGGGTTTTTGACTTAAATCAATATCACTGTTTTTTTCGCGCCGTATGCTTCGCTCGTCTTTAGCATTCCGCTGAGGGTATTTAGGAGAGTATGAAAATGAAAAAACAAGCATGGATGACAATGACTGTAATCGCCGCAACGTTGATTGCAGGAGCGGCACAGGCGGCGGCAGGTGATTATTTAGTGCGTGGTCGCGTTATTTCGGTACAGCCATCCTCCAGCTCTGCGCCTGTTACTGGGGTCAGTGTTGCCAATCAAACCACCTTAGAAGTCGATGTGACGCGCTTCTTAACCGATAACATTGCGCTGGAACTGATTGCCGCAACCACTAAGCATGATGTTTTATCTGCTGGATCTAAGGTTGGTACAGTAGGTGTGTTGCCCCCGACCTTAACTGCTCAATACCACTTCACGCCCAATGCAACAATTCGCCCCTATGTAGGTGCCGGGCTGAACTACACGCGCTTTTACAGCGTGAATCTGGGTACAGGAATAGATGTGAGTAAAAATAGCTTTGGTGGCGCGTTGCAGGCGGGCGTGGACTTCCAAATCAACAAAGATGTATTCATCAACCTAGATGTAAAGAAAATTTTTATGAAAACGGATGTCACCAACAATGGCGCATACCTCACCACATTAAAAATTGACCCCGTAGTGATTGGTTTGGGCGTGGGCATGAAGTTCTAAAAAGTTAAACTCGTTCAGGGAAATAAAAAATCGTGGCTAGACCACGATTTTTTATTGTGTATGAAAGCTATCGAGCGATGTTTTGCAGCCTTACACGCCTAATAATTGTATCGTCCAGAACACTAAGAATCCCGCAAACAACACCAAAGTTGAGATGGGTTTTTCTTCGACTTCATGCGCCTCGACTAATAGCTCGTCAGTGACCAAATACAGCAACGCAGCGGCACTGAAGGCTAACGCAGCAGCAATCAATGCTGCCGATGCGTCCGCTAATAAATAGCTGCCCAGCATGGCAAAGATAAACACTGTCGCGCCCAACGCGCCCGATATTGCCACGATGCGCCAGCCTTTTGTCGCATCAGATGCGAGTGCCATACCCAAAAACAACAGCTCCACCGACAAGCCAATAGCCAACACCGTGCCCGTGCTGCCGCCCGCTGCAAAACCCGCGCCAATGATGAAACCGTCGGTTGCTACATCGACAAATGTCGCGATTAGCAGTCCTAAACTTAAGCTCGCCACAGCGGTGGATGCGGCGGCTTGATGCTCTAAACGCAGCGTCCATAATTTAATGCCGTACATAAACAAACTGCCCAAGGCGAACGCGCCGATGAGCACGCTGGCAGGCGCATGTTCGCGTTCGATTTCGGGCAGCAATTCCACCGCCAACGCCGCCAAAATAACGCCAGCGGCAAAGTGTTGAATCATGCTGCGCGCCTGATGTGATGGGCTCCAAAACGCCGCTAAGACGCCGCCTAGCAAGGCAATGACGGCGGGAATCGCCATAATGAAAAAGTCGTGTGGGTGCATTTTATTTTTTGTAATGGGCAAAAGAAGGCGCGCACTCTAGCAGCACTTAGCTTGGCGTGGCGCGACTTTTCTAAATGGCTTTACTGCTACCATCGCATTCCATTTAATCATCACAGGAGTTGCTGTCATGTCACACACTGCATTAAATCAAGCCGCGCTCGATCAGTTATTTTTCAACGCGCACACGCTCAATGCTTGGCAAGATAAAGCTGTCGCAGACGAGCTGCTGCATCGCCTGTACGACATGCTGCGCATGGCCCCCACCTCAATGAACTGTAGCCCGCTGCGCATTGTGTTTGTCAAATCTGCCGCCGCAAAAGCGCAACTCAACGAAGCCTTGATGGAAGGCAATCGCGCTAAAACATTGCGCGCGCCCGTCACTGCGATTATTGGTTTTGACACGCAGTTTTATACGCAACTGCCGAGCTTGTTTTTGCCCAATCCGAAAGCGCGCGAGATGTTTGAAAACAATGCGGCATTGGCAGAGTTAACCGCGTTTCGTAATGGCACGTTGCAAGGCGCATATTTGCTGCTGGCGGCGCGCGCATTGGGTCTGGATTGCGGGCCGATGTCGGGCTTCGACAATGCAAAAGTAGATGAATTATTTTTTGCAGGCACAAGCGTGAAATCCAACTTTTTGTGCAACTTAGGCTACGGTGATGCCGCAGGTATTTATCCACGCGGCGCACGCTTGGAGTTTGCGCAAGCCTGTCGCATTGCTTAGTAAGCACAACAGTTTTCTGAGCGGGCGGAGGGAGACTTGTTGATGGATAGCACGCTGACCTAAATGAACAAGGCTAGTCACTCGACTAGCCTTGTTCATAGGCAACGAATTGATTAACCCAGTTGCTGACCATGTTCACGCGTGGCGAAGAATTGAATTTTCGGCCAACGTTCCTGAGCCAGTCGCAAATTCACGCCAGTGTCGGCGAGGTAGGCGTAGTTGTCATCTACGTCTTTTGCGAGGCGATTGATGTTAGCTTTGACGAACTCGGCCATGTGCGCTGCGTCGTTGCAATGTACCCAGCGTGCGGTGTGGATGCCAGCACGTTCGAACACGGCATCGACGTTGTACTCGGCCTTGAGGCGATGTTCGACAACTTCAAATTGCAACTGTCCGACCGCACCGATCAGCAAGGTGTTATCGACCAGCGGGGCGAACACTTGCACCGCGCCTTCTTCGCCTAATTGGCGCAAGCCCTTTTCCAATTGCTTGGCTTTCATCGGGTCGCGCAGACGCGCACGGCTAAATAGCTCAGGTGCGAAATACGGGATGCCTTTGAAGGTCAGTGCCTCACCTTCGGTGAGCACGTCACCGATTTGTAATTGACCATGGTTGTGTACACCGATGATGTCGCCCGCAAATGCTTCATCTAAGCGCGAGCGTTCGTTGGCCATAAAAGTCACCGCGTTGGCGAGCTTCATTTCCTTGTTGGTACGGCGGTGTTTCACCTTCATACCCGATGTATATTGACCCGAACACACGCGCATAAAAGCGATGCGGTCGCGGTGATTAGGATCCATATTGGCTTGGATTTTGAACACGAAGCCGGTGAACGCGCTTTCGGTGGGTTGCACGATGCGTTTGTCGGTCTCGCGTGGCAGAGGTGCGGGTGCCCAATCCACCAAGGCACGCAAAATTTCACGCACACCGAAGTTGTTCACGCCTGAGCCGAAGAACACCGGCGATTGCTGACCTTTGAGAAATTCGTCCAAATCAAACGACGCGCCCGCGCCCATCACCAGCTCAGTCTCATCACGCATGGTCTGCATTTCCATAGGTGCTTCTTTGGCCATCTGTTCGATGTCTGCACCGCGCAGTACTTCAACATCTTGATCGGCTTTCTCTTCGCCAGGAACGAAGCGCAACACTTCGTCGTTGAGCAGGTGATACACGCCACGGAAGCGTTTGCCCATGCCGATCGGCCAAGTGACTGGCGCGCACTTAATTTTTAACACCGATTCAATTTCGTCTAACACTTCCAGCGGGTCGCGCACTTCACGGTCCATCTTGTTGATGAAAGTGATGATGGGCGTGTTGCGCAAGCGGCACACTTCCAATAGCTTGATGGTTTGCGCTTCCACGCCCTTGGCGGCATCAACCACCATCACGGCAGCATCCACGGCGGTCAGCACGCGATAGGTATCTTCGGAGAAATCTTGGTGACCTGGGGTGTCGAGCAGGTTGATGACGCAATCGTCGAAGGTGAATTGCATCACCGAACTGGCGACCGAAATGCCGCGCTGCTTTTCAATCTCCAACCAGTCGGAAGTCGCATGGCGACCGCTCTTGCGCGCCTTCACGGTACCCGCCATCTGGATCGCGCCACCAAACAACAGCAGCTTTTCAGTGAGCGTGGTTTTACCCGCATCGGGGTGGGAGATGATCGCGAAAGTACGGCGGCGGCTGACTTCGCGGACGATGCCGTTAGGACTTGCCACGAGCGTGCTGAGAGGTTCGGCTGACTGATTCATATTCGACTACCGTTGGTTGGGCAACAATGCAAAAAGGCTCGCCGTATTGGGCAAGCCTTTTTGATGTTGCAAACTTGCGCTTACAAAACTAACTGAAACTACCTAAGTTAATTTTGCAAGCTCACGCTTGCGAAATTTGGTGGCCCGAGGCGGAATCGAACCACCGACACAAGGATTTTCAATCCTCTGCTCTACCGACTGAGCTATCAGGCCATTTTGTACATTCACAAACGATGCGACTGATTTGCGAAGTCGCGCATTATACCGATAGCCGCGTAAATGACAAACGACTTGTGAGATTTTTTATTAACGAGTGCATTTCTTACGCAATGACTGCGCAAAATTGACAGCCTCCAGCAAAACACGGAAACTGCGCCTCGTGCCGATTTGACATCAGCTTGCGGGGCACGTTAAACATTCCAGCTAAAGCGAGGCAAACCTGCTCCGCTATAGCGCGCAGGTTTTTTGTTTTGGAGTCAATGTGAATTCTTCAGTCGGTATTGTCAGCGCGCAGCGCGCTATTTTTGCAGCACCGTTCACTTGTAAAAGTGGCGCGGTGTTAGCGGGTTTTGAGTTGGTTTATGAAACCTATGGCAGCTTAAATGCAGCCAAATCCAACGCAATTTTAATTTGCCACGCCTTGTCGGGGCATCATCACGTCGCGGGTTATTACGCCGACGAGCCGAAAAATATCGGCTGGTGGGACAACATGATAGGACCTGGCAAACCCATCGACACCAATCACTTTTTCGTCATCGGCTTAAATAATCTCGGTGGCTGTCATGGCTCAACCGGGCCTTCCTCGCTTAACCCCGCGACAGGAAAACCTTACGGCGCGGGCTTTCCCGTGGTCACGGTGGAAGACTGGGTAGCGACACAAGCAATGCTGGCGGACTATTTGGGCGTGCAGCAATTCGCTGCGATTATCGGCGGCAGCTTAGGCGGAATGCAGGCAATGCAATGGGCATTGGCGCAGCCAGAACGTGTGCGGCATGTGTTGGCGATTGCTAGTGCGCCGCATTTGTCAGCGCAAAACATTGCCTTTAACGACGTGGCGCGTAACGCGATTTTGACCGATCCCGATTTTCATGGCGGCGACTATTACCAGCATCAAGTTGTGCCAACGCGCGGGCTTAGGTTGGCGCGCATGTTGGGGCATATCACCTATCTTTCTGACGATGCGATGGCAGATAAATTTGGTCGCGAATTGCGCCACGGCAAATTAAATTACAGCTACGACATCGAGTTTCAAATTGAATCGTATTTGCGTTATCAAGGCGATAAATTCGCCGCTTATTTCGACGCGAATACTTATTTGCTGATGACTAAAGCCTTGGATTATTTTGACCCTGCGCGCGAGTTTGCGGGCAACTTGAACAAAGCCTTTGCGCAAGCAGCAGCGAGGTTTTTGGTGGTGTCGTTCACCACTGATTGGCGCTTCGCACCAGAGCGTTCGCGTGAACTGGTGCGCGCGCTGTTGCACAACAAACGTGATGTGAGCTATGCCGAAATCGCATCACAGCATGGACATGACGCGTTCTTAATGGAAGATGCGCAATACCTCGCCGTGATGCGTAATTATCTGAACAATATCGCGCAGGAGTGTGCCGCATGAACGCCAACATTATTCAAGCTCGCCCCGACTTCGCCGCCATTGCGCAATGGATTCCGCATGGCTCATCGGTGCTGGATTTAGGCTGCGGCGACGGCAGTTTGCTGCGTTATTTACGCGAGACGCGCGAGGTCAAAGGCTACGGCGTGGAGATTAGCGACGCGAATATCGCCGCGTGTATCGCCAACAACGTCAACGTGATTCAAAATGATTTGGAATCAGGCTTGGCAGTGTTTGAAAACGCCGCGTTTGACTTCGTGATTTTGTCGCAAACGCTACAAGCCACGCGCCACACCGAGGCCTTGATGAAAGAAATTTTGCGCGTTGGACGCGAAGGCATCGTCAGCTTTCCGAACTTTGGTTACTGGAAAAATCGCCTGCAAGTGTTACGCGGCAACATGCCGATTTCGCGCGACATGCCGTACCAATGGTATGACACGCCGAATGTGCATTTATGCACGCTGCACGATTTTGAAATGCTCTGCGCCACCCACCAAGTCGAAATCCTGGCGCGTCATGTGATGAGCGGTTTATGCACCGTGCGCGTGCTCCCCAACTGGCGCGGCAGCAGTGCTGTGTATCGCTTTAAGCGCGAAGCCGCATGAGCATCTGGTCGCAGCTGTTCACGCGCCGCATGGCGATTTGCGTGTTCATCGGCTTTTCGTCGGGACTGCCGTTGTATTTGCTGCTCAACCTCGTGCCCGCGTGGTTGCGCACCGAGCATATTGATTTGAAAGTGATCGGCGCGTTCGCGTTGATTCAGTTTCCCTACACTTGGAAATTTATCTGGTCGCCGTTTTTAGATCGCTTTGTCGTGCCCGTGTTAGGGCGACGACGTGGCTGGATGTTACTCACACAAGTGGCGTTGCTCTTGGTGATTGCAACTTTAGGCGGCTTTTCGCCCAGCACCGATTTACCCACTATCGTAGTGTTTTGCACGCTCTTGGCGTTTTTGTCTGCCACGCAAGACATCGTGCTGGATGCGTATCGGCGCGAACTGTTGAGCGACGCGGAACTGGGCTTAGGCAACTCGGTGCATGTGAATGCGTACCGCCTAGCGGGTTTGATTCCCGGTTCCTTGGCGTTGATTTTGTCCGACCATTTGCCGTGGAACGCGGTGTTTGTCATCACCGCTTTGTTCATGTTGCCCGGCATGGTGATGACCTTGCTGGTGAGCGAGCCGCATCGCGCCGCGCCGCCGAAAACCTTGCGTGCAGCGGTGGTTGAGCCGTTCCGCGAATTTATTTCGCGCCAAGGTTGGCGCAGCGCGCTGACCATTTTGGCGTTTTTATTTTTCTACAAACTGGGCGACAGCTTGTGCACCGCGCTCGCCACGCCGTTTTATATGGACATGGGTTTTAGCAAAACCGACATCGGCTTAATTGCCAAAAATGCGGGACTGTGGCCGGCGGTGATAGGCGGATTATTAGGCGGGCTGTGGATGCTCAAAATCGGCATCAATCGCGCCTTATGGATTTTTGGTGTGGTGCAAGTGCTGGCGATTTTTGGCTTCGCATGGCTGGCAGCGCAAGGACACTTCGACAACATCGGCGCGGCAGAACGCAGCCAACTCGCCATCGTCATCAGCTTAGAAGCGTTCGGTGTCGGTGTGGGCACAGCCGCCTTCGTCGCCTTCATCGCGCGCACCACCCATCCCGCTTACACCGCCACGCAATTCGCTTTATTCACCAGCTTAGCCGCCGTGCCGCGCACCTTTATGAATGCCACCGCAGGCTGGCTAGTCGAAGCCATCGGCTGGTCAGGATTCTTCTGGCTATGTGCGCTGCTAGCGATTCCTGGCATGGTATTGCTGCTAAAAGTCGCGCCTTGGCACGCCGCAGAGCAGCCCTAAATCCCTTTACAATCGCGCCCTTTACTTTGCCACTATCGCTATGCAAACCCTAACCCTTACCCGCCCCGACGACTGGCATTTACATTTGCGCGATGGCGATTTAATGCGCGCCGTGCTGCCCGACACCGCGCGCCAATTTGCCCGCGCCATCGTCATGCCCAATCTGCGCCCGCCGATTACGACCACCGAACAAGCCATTGAATATCACGCGCGGATTAGTCAAGCCGTGCCAGCGGGCATGAAGTTCGAGCCGCTGATGACGCTGTATTTAACCAACAACACCAGCGCGGCAGAAATTCGCAAAGCGAAGGCCAGCGGCATCGTGCACGCCATCAAACTTTATCCCGCTGGCGCGACCACTAACTCCGATGCGGGCGTGACCGACTTGCGTCTCACCTATGCCGCTCTGGAAGAAATGCAAAAGCTGGGAATGCCACTGTTAGTGCATGGCGAAGTCACCGACAGCCATATCGACGTGTTCGACCGCGAAGCGGTTTTTATCGAAACAGTGATGCAGCCGCTGCTGAAAGATTTGCCGAATCTGCGCGTGGTGTTTGAACATATCACCACCAAAGATGCGGCGGAATTTGTGGCAAGCGCGCCTGACAACATCGCCGCCACGCTCACCCCGCAACACCTGCTGTACAACCGCAACGCCATGTTAGTCGGCGGCATCCGTCCACATTTTTATTGCCTACCGATACTCAAACGCGAAACCCATCGCGAGGCGTTAGTCAAAGCGGCAACCAGCGGCAGTAAGAAATTTTTCCTCGGCACAGACAGCGCGCCGCACGCGCAACACACCAAAGAAAATGCCTGCGGTTGCGCGGGTTGCTACACCGCCCACCACGCGCTTGAGCTGTATGCCGAAGCCTTTGAAGCCGCAGGTGCGCTAGACAAACTCGAAGCCTTCGCTAGTTTTTATGGTGCGGATTTTTACGGTTTACCGCGCAATAAAGACACCATTACGTTGCGCAAACAAGACTGGCAAGTACCCGCCACGGCGGGGTTTGGCGAGCATTTGCTTGTGCCGCTCAGGGCTGGGGAAATGATGAAGTGGAAGCTGCAAGCTCTTAATCTACAGGAGCAATCAAAACGCTAGGAGCATTTCTTAAAGCAGGGATTGCCATGCTCGTGATTTATTTGCTGCTAATGAAAGTTTTCTTACCGTGGTTCTCTACTCACACGATTGAGACTGTTTCAAAAATTACTGAATCCTCAAAAGCGCGCCAGCCTGCCTAGGTCAGATAAACGACGGTAGGGTGGGTAAGTAGCACGCCATCAAATTAAATCTCAATTGAGATACAATATCCGCCAAATTTAATGAATAGGAGTCAATCATGGCAGCCTCAACGATGGTGCATGTGCGGGTGGATAACGAGGTGAAGGAGCAGGCGACTGAAGCCTTAGCGGCAATGGGATTTTCAGTGTCGGATGCGGTGCGTTTGTTTTTGAAGCGGGTGGTCGCGGAGCAGGCGATGCCTGTTGAGCTGAAAGTGCCGAACGCGGAAACTCGCGCTGCAATGGAAGAATCTCGCGCCATTATTCGCGCGCATCGCGCACGTTTCGCGAATGCTTCAGCTTTATTTAATGACCTCGAAAAAGCCAGCCAAGGCTAAACGCGCAGCACTTCCCCGTGCATCCGATTACACCAAGCAGTTTGCCAAGGACTGGGCGCGCTTGTCTGAGTCAGGGCGTTATGACATGCGACGGCTAAAAGAGGCGATGTTGATTCTGGTTGCCAACGAAACTCGACTGGGTGCGGAATGGCTAGACCACCCGCTCAAAGGTGTATGGGTTGATCACCGTGAATGTCATATCGGCGGTGATTTTTTATTGATTTATCAATTGCAATGTGCGGGGACAAAAGAGCTATTGAGCTTCGTTCGCGCTGGCTCACACGCAGATTTATTTGAATAACACCATGCCACTCTCCCCTTACCTCAATACTTTCCCTGTCATCGGCAGCCATGTTTTTCTGCATGACTCCTGTCAAATCATCGGTGATGTGACGATAGCCGACGACGCTTCGGTGTGGTGTAACGCGGTGTTGCGCGGCGATGTGAATCGCATCGTGATTGGGCGCGGCACCAATGTGCAAGATTTGAGCATGTGCCATGTCTCGCACAAAACGCCTGAAAAACCTGATGGTGCGCCACTTCTCATTGGCGACTATGTAACGGTCGGGCATGCGGTGATTTTGCATGGTTGCACCATTGGCAACGAGTGCTTAATTGGTATGGGCTCTATCGTGATGGACGAGGTGGTGATTCAAGATCAAGTGATGCTAGGCGCGGGCAGTTTGGTGTCGCAAGGCAGCGTATTGCAAAGCGGCATGTTGTACCTCGGCCGCCCCGCTAAAGCCGTACGCGCCTTGACCTCAGCCGAAATCGCCTACCTACGTTATTCCGCCGAACACTACATCCGCGTGAAAAATAATTACCTCAAGCAAGGCTAATTAGACGGCTGTTTTGCCAGTAACGCTTTGCCCTGTTCGGTAAATTTCCACCAAGCTAACGTCTCATCCGTACGCAAAAAATGTTGCACCGCTAACAAGGTGTAGAGCACGCACGGATCGTGGCGTTTGCCCATCTGCGTCGCTAAGGAAAAATAAATTTTCAGCGCGTCGCCTTGCGCAATTTGCGCTACTTGGGTGATCCCCATGGCGCGCAAATCGGCGGCGATGGACGTGCCGATATTCGGTAAATCCTCTAGTTTTTTGAGCGATGCGGTGGGCATTTTTAATCGCTCACGGGCAAGCTGCGCCCATCCACTTGCTTGATTTTCAGCGCGGATAAATCCACATTTTCTAAGCAACGCACGTTGATGCTCGCCATCTCCACGCCCTGATACAACGCGGCTGCGAGCGGGGCGCAACCGCATTGAGCGCAGTAGTGATGACGAGTAAGTTTTTTGCCAAATTGATAAGTGGAGAGATGACTTTCAGGCGTGAGAAATTTAATTTGCGCACGCTTAACGAACCAGCGCAGCGCGCCTAAGCGTTGGCAAATCGAGCAGTTGCATTCGATGACACTATGCAAATCACCCTCAACTTCAAACGCGATATGACCGCAATGACAGCTTCCTTGATAGCGCATGACGTGCTCCTTTTTAGTGTGTTTTCATCAAAGCAACTAACTGATCGAGTGCCTTGCCCCAGCCGTCGTGAAAGCCCATCGCGGCGTGTTTTTTGCAGCCAGCGGCATCGGCGTGCAACACCGTGGCGGTGTACTTCGTGCCGCTACCTTGGCTCGCCAAACTAATGATGGCGGTGAAGGGAAAATCGGCGTGCGTTTCGTTACTGGAAAAGGCAGGGCGAAAGCCTGGCTGCATAGCGTTCGTCCACACCAATTTTTCGTTTTCGATGATTTCTAAATAGCAACCTGCGTTAGGAAAGCGTTCGCCTTCAGGCGACAAAAATACGGTGCGAAACACGCCGCCCGCGCGCAGTTCAATGTCGCAATCTATGGTCTGCCAAGGGGAGGGCGTGAACCATTGTTTGAGCAGCGCAGGCTCAGTCCAAGCGCGCCAAACTAATTCGCGCGGCACCTCGATGACGCGCTCGAAAGTCAAATCCAGATTGGGGTTGAAGGGGTTGCTGGATTTCATGGTTGCTCCTAATCGTTGATGGAGTTACGAAAAAATTACGCCGCGTCGCGCAGACATGTTGCGCCCTAATTGTTCGATTTGTGCGGTGCTTAAAAGCTGCTGCGCGAGCGGCAAAAGTTGCGTATTTTCTAGGGCGATGTGCGCTTGGTAGGCGGCAATAAATGCAGCAGTTAGCGTGGCATCCAGCAACGCTGATTCGCCTGCCACAATTTTATTTAACGCCGCGCGCAGCGCATCCCATGCGGCATTTAATTCTTGATGACGCGCCAATAAATAGCCGACCAAACGCTGCGCTGTCGCGTCCCCCGTCGCCTGCAACAGCGGAAATAAATCGTCCTCTTCGTCGCTGTGATGATGCTGCCCCGCCGTGTTGAAGTAACGCAAAATCCTAGTCGCGGCTTGCTGTGCAGCGGCATCGCAGCCTTGTGTTGCTAAATGCACGCGCAATTTTTCTAGCGTCACACATTGCGCGGCGATGCGTTCGTGACAGGCACTCAACATCGCTAAAGGATCATCAAATGTCGGCGCATGAGCAGGGCTAGGAAAAATCATGGCGGTCAGTTTTTTGCTTGCGCGTGTTGCGCAGCACGCCGATAAATTTCTAATAAATCGGCTTCGCTCACGTCGAGCTCAGTTTGCATTTCGCTCATCGCGCGCTGTATATCTTGCGCATCAATCACCACACAATTTTGCAGCGCAGACGCGGTGGGCGGATGCGGCGCGGGATAGCGACGCTGCGGTAAAAAATTATTGATGAGCAACGCGAGTAGCAAAATAAAACCGACATTCGCCGCCAATATCGCCGCTGTCCACGCCGCGCCCAGATGATGAAACTGGCTGCTGCTCAACACCAAAGTCAGCGCGGTCGCGGCAGCGGGTGGATGCAGGGCATCGACTAAGTGCATCAGCCAGATGCTCAAACCCACCGCCAGTGCAGCAGCGATAACCATGTCGCTAAGCAACTGGCTCATCAGCCAGCCCATAAACCCCGCAATGATTTGCCCAACGATAACATTCCACGGCTGCGCCATCGGGCTGTGTGGCAGCGCAAACAGCAGCACCACCGTCGTGCCTATCCAGCCTTGCATGGCATAAATTGATAACGGCGAGTGCTCCAAAAACACGCCTAAACACAATATCGCCACACCTGCCGCCAATGCGCTGCGCAGCTTTTCAGCGGGCGAAATGTTGCTGGGCTGGGCGAGAAACAGACTCAGAAAATTTTTCATAGTAGCTTTTAAGTAAGGCAAATAAATCAAGATGCGCAGCGGCTAAGGTGCATCAGCTACGCGCTGTAATTCGGCAATATCAATTTTGCTCATTTGCATCATCACCTGCATCACGCGCGCCGCTTTGGCGGGATCGGGGTCACTCACCAACAACCTTAATTGCTTAGGCACAATTTGCCAAGTCACGCCGAATTTATCTCCAGCCAAGCGTAGCGATTGGGCTTGCCGCCTTGAGTTGGTATTAGCGTGATTTTTTACTGGCAGGGTTTTTGACAACACCATTTTGCGAGCACTTTTATAGCGGCGCGTCATGTTGCTGGCAGGGTGCTGTTCAGAGAAGGGCTGTTAGGCTGGCTGCCTTAAGGTTAACAACTCTTTTGCTCTCGCCAGCGCAGCGGGCAAATTGGCAACATTATTGGCCTGACCGATTTGCGCAAAAAACTCCGCTTGCTGCATCAGTAAAAAAGGCTGGTTACGCGCGCCGCATAAAACTAAGTGTTTGTTATGCGCGCGCAGTTTGTGGTGTAGATGTTGCAAGCTGTGCAAGGCACTTGCATCCATGCTAATGACTTCATCCATTTTCAAAATAAACACATCGGGTTCGTTGTGCAGTTCGGCAAGAATCGTTTCGAGCTTATCCGCCGCGCCAAAAAATAGCGCGCCATAGACACGGTAAATCATCACACCTTGCGGCACCGCTTTGCGCATCAAGGTGGCATCCCCATCCTCTGCCTGCGGCGATTCCTCCGCCACGCTAACGTGGGTGAGCTCAGTAATGCGTTTGATAAAGAAAAATATCGCGAAAAACATGCCGAGCTCGACTGCCACGGTAAGGTCGAAAATCACCGTCAGGAAAAATGTCAGCAGCAACACCGCACTGTCACTGGCGGGATATTTACGCAGTGTTTTGAAATCTTCCCACTCGCCCATATTGATTGCGACGATTAGCAAAATCGCCGATAGCGTAGCGAGCGGAATGTGTTTGGCGAGGGGTGCAGCAAGCAACACGATAAGCAATAAAGTCAGCGCGTGAACAATCCCAGAGATGGGGGTGGTCCCGCCCGAACGCACGTTTGCAGCGGTGCGCGCAATTGCACCCGTGGCAGGAAGCCCGCCGAAAAATGGTGTGGCGATATTGGCGATACCTTGTGCTATGAGCTCCTGATTCGGGTCGTGTTTGTCATCTATCATGCCGTCCGCCACAGCCGCCGAGAGCAACGATTCAATCGCGCCGAGCAGGGCGATGGTCATCGCGGGCGCGATTAAATGGCGCAGCGTGGTGAGGCTAAATTCGGGAATCTCGAAGCTCGGCAAGCCTTGTGGAATACCGCCGAAACGGGTGCCTATGGTTTCGACTGGCAAGTTAAAAAATGCCACCACGGCGGTGCCGAGTACCAATGCCACAATCGGCGACGGCATCGCTTTCGCCCAAGATTTTGGATAAAACCAAATCAATAATGCCGAACACAACGCCAGCAAAAAAGTGAGTAAATCGAAACTCGGCAAGCCGTGAATAAGCGCGGAAAGTTTGGTGAAAAATTCGGCGGGTAGTGCGTCGATTTTCAGTCCGAGGAAATCTTTGACTTGGCTAAATGCGATGAGTACCGCGATGCCGCTGGTGAAGCCGATGATGAGCGGACGCGGGAAAAATTTAATCAAATTTCCCATGCGCGTTATGCCCATCACTACCAAAATACAGCCCGCCATGATGGTGCAAATCAGTAAGTTGGCGTAACCGTATTGCGCGATGATGCCGTACACAATCACGATAAACGCACCCGTCGGCCCACCGATTTGCACGCGCGAACCGCCCAATAACGAGATGATAAAACCCGCGATGATGCCCGTGAAAATTCCTGCCTCAGGTTTCGCACCTGAGGCAATCGCGAAGGCAATCGCGAGCGGTAAGGCAATCACGCCGACGGTGATGCCAGCAGTGACATCGGTGGCAAAACGCGCGCGGTTGTAACCCCGCAAAGCGTCGATTAAACGTGGACGAAAGCGGCTTGCAAACTTTGCTAGTAAAAGAGTTTTCATGCGGCGAGTGTACAACCCCACACCGCCTGTGTCACTCATACGGTAAGTTTTTCATGATTGAAAGCAAGGCGCAGTTAAGGCAAGATGCGCCCTCAAAAATTTCATCAATTAACACGAGAACGACATGGGCGCACAGTGGAAAGCACGACACAAAGAAATCGCAGCAAACGCTAAGGGAAAAATCTTCGGCAAGCTGTCCAAAGAAATCATGGTGGCTGCGCGCGGCGGCGCAGATCCCGATTCCAATTCGCGTTTGCGTCTGGTCGTCGAACAAGCCAAAAAAGTGTCCATGCCCAAAGAAACTTTAGAGCGTGCCATCAAAAAAGGAGCGGGATTATTAGACGGTGGAGCAGTCCTGGAACGCTTGATTTATGAGGGTTTCGCGCCGCACAAAGTGCCCGTTATCGTCGAATGTTTAACCGACAACGTGAACCGCACTTACCCCAATATCCGCGTGTTATTCCGCAAAGGACAACTCGGCGCGTCTGGCTCAGTGGCATGGGATTTTGACCATGTCGGCATGGTCGAAGCCACGCCGAATAGCAAAGATGCTGATGCAGAAGTTGCCGCCATCGAAGCAGGCGCGCAAGATTTTGAACCGAGTGAAGAAGGTGCGACGCTATTCATCACCGACATCACCGATCTCGATGCTGTGTGCAAAGCGTTACCAAATTTTGGTTTTACTGTGGTGTCTGCGCAAATCGGTTATCGCCCCAAAAATGCCGTCACGCTAAACGACGAACAACGCGCCGAAGTGGAAGACTTTTTGGAAGCGATAGACGGTGATGATGATGTGCAGAATGTTTATGTAGGATTGGCGGGGTAAGCGTCCAGCAAACATCGCTAAACTTTAATTATGGACGGCATTTGTACAAAGAAAATACGCGACTACCTAAAGCAGTGGATTCGCCTTTCACCACGGTATCCGCACCCGCATCGACGGCATCATTGCGTGCGAATTGATATAAATTTTCTTCCACTTCGTCGGCATCACGCACGATAAAACCCATTTTTGCCATCACTGTCACGGTGTTTTTACTGATGAGTTTGCAGTTCGCTACTTGATTAGCTTCAGCGAGCGACACACGTTCTGCACCTGCGTGTACACCTATCATTTTGCTGGCGCAGCCAGTCAGATTCAGCAGGAATACAGCGGCAGTGATTGCCAACAGTGGGCTATAAATTTTCATTGCAGTTCCGTTCAGAATGGTTGAGGGCGGCAAATATACTGGATTGCGGTTGTGCTGCGCAAATCATCATTTATCTCGCCAGCCAGTCCAAGCTGGTGTTGTGCAGCGTAATTATCATCAGCTTCAACAGCAAAAAAGCATCGTAAATCCCGCTGGACTTACGATGCTTTTTATTAACCTAAGCCTTATGCGAGGTTGGTTGAGCGAGACATCACTTCACCCGCATACCCGCTTGCGCGCCATCATCCGATGACAAAATAAACAGCCCTGGGGCTTCGCCAGAAGCCGCTAACACCATGCCTTCCGACATACCGAATTTCATCTTGCGGGGTGCTAGATTCGCCACCATCACCGTCATGCGTCCAACCAATGTCGCTGGGTCGTAAGCCGATTTAATTCCCGCGAACACCGTGCGCGGAGCGGCTTCGCCGATGTCTAAAGTGAGCTTCAATAATTTTTCCGCCCCTTCGACATGTTCAGCGTTGACGATCTTCGCCACACGCAAATCAATCTTGTTGAAGTCGTCGATAGATATGGTTTCAGAAATTGGTGCAGGTGTAGCTTTAGTCGCAACAGGTATAGCAGCAACTTCCGCCGCTGGCATACTTTGTTTGTTGGCTTCTACCATCGCTTCGATAAGTTTGGGGTCAATGCGAACAGCCAAGTGTGCGTAGTCGTTAATTTTGCGGCTCAATAATTGTTCGGCATCAGACCATGTTAACGGCGCGATATTGAGAAACTGTTCAACCTGTTCAGCGAGTTTAGGCAAGATAGGTTTCAAATATAGCGTGAGCAAGCGGAACATATTCAGACTCAGCGTGCACACCTCGTGGAGACGAGCTTCCTGACCTTCTTGTTTGGCCAACGCCCACGGTGCTTGTTGCGCAACATATTCATTAGCTCTATCCGCCAAACGCATAATTTCGCGTATCGCTTTGCCGAAATCACGCTGCTCGTAAGCTGTCGCAATCAAACCTTTTGCAGCGATAAACTCCTGCAACAAGGTGTTGTTAACTTGCGCTTGAGTCGCCAATTCACCTGCAAATTTTTTGCTAATAAACCCCGCTGTGCGGCTGGCGATATTGATGTACTTGCCGACCAAATCCGAATTCACCCGCGCCACAAAATCTTCCAGATTCAGGTCGATGTCTTCCATCGTGCCGTTGATTTTTGCCGCATAGTAGTAGCGCAAGTATTCGGGATTCAGACCTTGCTTGAGATAGCTTTCAGCGGTGATAAAGGTGCCGCGTGACTTGCTCATCTTCTCGCCATTCACGGTCAAAAATCCATGCGCAAAAATTTGCGTCGGGGTGCGCAAGTTGGCGAACTTCAACATGGCAGGCCAGAACAGCGAATGGAAATACAAAATATCTTTGCCGATAAAGTGATACAGCTCGGTCTTGGCATCGGCGTTCCAAAACTCGTCAAAGTTCAGATTCTTTTGCTCGCACAGTTTCTTGAAGCTGCCCATGTAACCGACCGGCGCGTCCAGCCAGACATAGAAAAATTTGCCTGGCGCATCGGGAATTTCAAAACCAAAATACGGCGCGTCGCGCGAAATATCCCAGTTGGACAATCCCGCTTCAAACCATTCTTTCATTTTGTTCGCTGCCTCTTGTTGCAGCGGCGGTGTGGCTTGCGAGGCTAATGTGCCTTGCGTCCACGAACTCAAAAATTCTTGGCAACGCGCATCAGACAGTTTGAAGAAATAATGTTCTGAGCTGCGCCGTTCTGGTTGCGCACCTGACACGGCGGAGTAAGGATTGATCAATTCGATGGGCGCGTAAGTCGCGCCGCACGCTTCGCAGTTGTCGCCGTATTGATCTTTGGCATGACACTTGGGGCACTCGCCTTTGATAAAACGATCCGGCAAAAACATTTCTTTGACGGGGTCGTAAAATTGTTCGACGGCTTTAGTTTCGATTAAATCGGCAGCGCGTAATTTGCGATAAATATCCTGCGCAAATTCTTTGGTCTCAACGCTGTTGGTGCTGCCGTAATGATCGAACGCGATATTGAATCCGTCGAAATCCGCTTTGTGTTCGTGCCACACGCGGTCGATAAGTTGTTCGGGTGTGATGCCTTCGTTCTGTGCGCGCAGCATGATGGGCGTGCCGTGCGTGTCGTCGGCGCAAACGTAATGCACTTCGTGTCCCTGCATTTTTTGAAAGCGCACCCAGATGTCGGTCTGAATATATTCGACCAAATGACCGAGGTGGATGCTGCCGTTTGCATAAGGTAGGGCGGAGGTGACGAGGATTTTGCGTGCCATGAGGAATGTGTCGAAATGCGGAAAGGCGCAATTTTAGCAAATCAAGCGGCATCGCGGCGAATTGGTTAAAATCGCGCCCATTTAATTTAGGAGAAGCGGGAAGAGAGAAGGGAACAACGAGAAGGGAGAAGGGCGAAGAGAGAAGGGGAACTGCGGCTCGGCGGTTTTTCCCTTCTCCCTTCCCTCTTCCCTCTTCCCGAACATCCCTTCTCCCTTCTCCCACAAGCAATGAGCATCAAATCTGACAAGTGGATACGCCGCATGTGCGAACAGCACGGCATGATAGAACCGTTCGAGCCGAACCAAGTCAAAGAAGTCGATGGCAAAAAAATTGTGTCTTACGGCACGTCCAGCTACGGCTACGATATTCGTTGCTCGAACGAATTTAAGCTGTTCACCAACATCAACAGCACCATCGTTGACCCGAAGAATTTCGATCCGAATTCTTTCGTCGAAGTCACCGCCGATTACTGCATTATTCCGCCCAATTCTTTCGCCTTGGCGCGCACCGTGGAATACTTCCGCATTCCGCGTTCCGTGCTGACCGTGTGTTTGGGTAAATCGACTTACGCGCGTTGCGGCATCATCGTCAACGTCACGCCGTTCGAGCCGGAATGGGAAGGTTATGTGACGCTGGAATTTTCCAACACCACGCCGCTGCCCGCGAAAATTTACGCCAACGAAGGCATCGCGCAAGTGCTGTTTTTTGAGAGCGACGAAGTGTGCGAAACCTCGTACAAAGACCGGGGCGGCAAGTACCAAGGGCAAGTCGGCGTGACCCTGCCGAAGATTTAATTACGATGCCGCATAGCAAAAAAATCATCTGGCGTTCCCCAAAAGGCGAAATCATCGCCTGCGTGGAAAAGAATAAAGTCCTGCAAGAAAATCTGGTTGAAATTCGTCAAATTTGCCAAGACGCATTGGAAGATGCTGTGCTGATGGGCTGCGATGAACAGCAAGTGCGCGACGTGTTTATGGAGTTGATTGCGTCGCTAAAAAATAATTATTCTGGGCAAGATTGAGATGTCCGCATCGCGCGTTAAATTCATAGATTTATTTTGTGGTATCGGCGGCATTCGCGTTGCCATCGAGCAGGTCTGCGCCGCAAATAAAATTGCGCCAGCGTGTGTGTTTTCCAGCGATATTGATGCCGATGCGCAGCGTGCTTATGCGGCTAATTTTGGTGAAACTCCGCAAGGCGACATCACCAAAATAGACGCGGCAGATATTCCGAATCACGATTTGTTGGTGGGTGGTTTTCCCTGTCAGCCATTCAGTATTTGTGGCGATGGCAAAGGCTTTGAGGATATGCGCGGCACTTTGTTCTTTGACATTGTGCGCATATTGCAAGCCCGCCAGCCGAGTGCGTTTATCTTGGAAAACGTCAAACAATTACGCGGACATGATGGCGGAAAAACGCTCGCGCGCATTATGCAAACCTTGCGCGAACTGGGCTACCACGCTGATTATCGAGTGCTTAACGCGCTTGATTTTGGTGTGCCGCAAAAACGTGAACGTATTTTTATTGTTGGTTTTCGCGACCCGAAAAAATTTATTTGGCCGCAAGGTGGTGTGACTATGCAGCCGCTCGCGGAAATTTTGGAGCACGATGTGCCAGATTTTTATGTAGCTTCGGACAAAATTCGCGCAGCGCGTCTGGCGAGTCGCAGTAGCAAACAGCAACATAATGAACCGACGATTTGGCATGAAAACAAAAGCGGCAACATCAGTGCTTATCCCTATTCTTGCGCCTTGCGTGCGGGGGCTTCTTACAACTATTTACTCGTCAATGGCGAACGCCGTTTAACCGAGCGCGAGATGTTGCGGCTGCAAGGTTTCCCTGATACTTATCAAGTGGTTTGCGGCTATCAAGCCACGCGCAAACAAGCTGGTAACTCGGTTGCCGTACCGTGCGTGGCAGCCGTGGTGCGCGAAGTTTTTGCTGCGATGGGTTGGAGTGATGCGCCTAAAAAATCACCCGTTAATTTGGAAGTGACACAGCAATACACGCTCGCTCTTGCGCAGCAAATGCCGCGTTATCAAATAGAAGAGGTCGCAAAATGAGTGCTGTGCAAGAAGCCAAAGACCGCTTGGATTTGTTGATTAAAAAAGCCCGTGTCGATATGTATAAACCAATTCATATCGCGGAGGTTTTGCGCCACTCAAGATTAGGCGGGGATGTCAAAATTGACGTGGGAATTTTGGATACATTTCGCAATCCCTCTTTGCGTTGGCGTGATGCGGTTACGAATTTGTTGTTGGGGAAAGTGTCAACATCATCGGCGCGCTATCAGCATGATGTGTGGAATGAAACCGCCATGCCCACGCGCTTATTAACCATACTCGACCAAGAAAATAAACGCACTGAGGGGGACGTAGAACGCTACATTTACCTCCGTTTTAATGAGCGTCAAGAAACCGTGGCAGGCATGATTGCGTTCATTGAACGCTCCACGCAAAAAACTTTTTATTTGAGTGAGTTGTTGGATAAGTTCACCAAACAGGCTGGCATAAAACGCAGTGTGGATAAGGCTTACGAGATTATTGCATATAGTTTATTTGAGACCGTGGTCTGTGCTTTGCAAGCGACGATAAAAGTCAGCGTACCAGCAAGTAGTAAGAATTTATTGGGCGAATTTTCTGATTTGGCAAAGGTGTTGCTAGGAGTCGAAGTGGGCAAAACTAGCTGGGAAGTTGATGCGCATATTTATCGCGTGGGTGTGACCAATGCGGCGGATCGCGGCTTGGATATGTGGGCAAATTTCGGTCCTGCCATTCAGGTTAAGCACCTTACTTTGGATAGTTCGCTGGCTCAAACTATTGTTGACCAAGTGGAAAGTGACCACATCGTTATTGTGTGCCGCGATGCGGATGCCAGAGTCATCAAGGCGGTTGCCCATCAAATTAGTTGGGGTCGTAGAGTGCGCGGTATCGTCAGCGAATCCGAATTGCTCGCTTGGTATGAGCGTTGTTTGCGCGGAGAAAATGCGGCTGTACTTGCCAAGCCATTGCTCAAGCGTTTGTCGGATGGATTCAAAGCTGAGTTCCCACAAGCTGGGACAATGGTGGCATTTTTGGAAGAGCGCGACTATCTGGCTGGCAAGGCTGACAAGCGTTGGGAAGTGTCGTGAAAACTTAATCTGTTTTTTTGTAAAAATCTGCGACAATCCGCGCCTTTTTCTAGCCTGCAACCCTTAATCCCATTGGGAGTACCTACATGAAATTCCGTTTTAGTTACGACATCACATTGGCCTTCGGCAAATATGAGTCTGCACTGAAACTGTTTTCTTGTTTCGTTTGAAAATTTTTAGATAATTTGTGCGGCATAGGCCGCGCTTTAGGAGTACCGCATGAAATTCCGTTTTCCTATCATCATCATCGACGAAGACTTTCGTTCCGAGAACGCCAGCGGCTTGGGCATACGCGCTTTAGCCGATGCTTTGCAAGCCGAGGGCATGGAGGTGTTGGGGGTGACCAGTTATGGCGACTTGACTTCGTTCGCGCAGCAACAGAGTCGCGCGTCGGCTTTTCTGTTATCCATTGATGATGAAGAGTTCGGCTCGGGCAGTCCTGAGGACACCAAGCACGCGCTGAAGAGTTTGCAGGCGTTTGTCGAGGAAATCCGTTTCAAGAATGCCGATATTCCGATTTATTTGTACGGTGAGACACGCACCTCGCGCCACATCCCCAACAACATCCTGCGCGAGTTGCACGGCTTCATCCATATGCACGAGGACACGCCAGAGTTCGTGGCGCGTCACATCATCCGCGAAGCCAAATCGTATTTGGATGCGTTAGCCCCCCCGTTCTTCCGCGCGCTGCTGCATTACGCGCAGGACGGCTCATACTCATGGCATTGTCCGGGACACTCTGGTGGCGTGGCATTTTTGAAATCCCCTGTAGGCCAGATGTTCCATCAATTTTTTGGTGAGAATATGTTGCGCGCCGACGTGTGTAACGCGGTGGAAGAGCTGGGGCAGCTGCTCGATCACACAGGGCCCGTGGCAGCTTCAGAGCGCAATGCGGCGCGTATTTTCAATTCCGATCATCTGTTCTTCGTCACCAACGGCACGTCCACCTCCAACAAGATCGTGTGGCATTCGACGGTCGCGCCGGATGACATCGTGGTGGTGGATCGCAACTGCCATAAGTCGATTTTGCACTCGATTATGATGACCGGCGCAGTACCGGTGTTCCTCACGCCGACGCGCAATCACTACGGCATTATCGGACCGATTCCCAAGTCTGAATTCGCGATGGAAAGTATCCAACGCAAGATAAATGCCAACCCTTTTATCAAAGACAAAACCAAAAAACCGCGCATCCTGACCATCACGCAAAGCACCTACGACGGCGTGGTGTACAACGTGGAGATGCTCAAAGAGATGTTGGACGGCAAAATTGACACCTTGCATTTTGATGAAGCATGGTTGCCGCACGCGGCGTTCCATGATTTTTACAAAGACATGCACGCGATTGGACGCGACCGCCCGCGCGCCAAAGAGTCAATGATTTTTGCTACGCAATCGACGCATAAATTGCTCGCGGGTTTAAGCCAAGCGTCGCAGATTTTGGTGCGCGAACCAGAAGCGAAAAAGCTCAATAAACATATCTTCAACGAAGCCTATTTGATGCACACCTCGACCTCGCCGCAGTACGCGATTATCGCCTCATGCGATGTGGCAGCGGCGATGATGGAAGCACCCGGCGGTACGGCGTTGGTGGAGGAGTCCATCGCTGAAGCGTTGGATTTTCGCCGTGCCATGCACAAGGTCGATGAAGAGTATGAAAGCGACTGGTGGTTCAAAGTTTGGGGGCCAGGCTCTATCGCCGAAGAAGGCATAGGCGCGCGCGAGGATTGGGTGTTGAACGCCGATGACAAATGGCACGGTTTCGGTAATCTTGCCGAAGGCTTCAACATGCTAGACCCGATTAAAGCCACCATCATCACGCCCGGTTTGGATGTGGATGGCGGTTTTTCCGATACTGGAATTCCAGCCGCGATGGTGACCAAGTATCTGGCCGAGCATGGTGTCATCGTGGAGAAGTGCGGTCTGTATTCCTTCTTCATCATGTTCACCATCGGCATCACCAAAGGCCGCTGGAACACGCTGCTCACCGCGCTGCAACAGTTCAAGGATGACTATGACAAGAACCAACCGATGTGGCGCATCTTGCCCGAGTTTGCAGCGGCGCATCCGCGTTACGAGCGCGTTGGTTTGCGCGATCTGTGCCAGCAAATCCATGAGGCGTACACCTTGCACAACGTGGCGCGCATGACCACCGAGATGTATCTGTCCGATATGCAGCCGGCCATGAAGCCGTCCGATGCCTTTGCCAAGATGGCGCACGACGAGATCGAGCGGGTTGAGATTGATAATCTGGAAGGCCGCATCACGGCGGTGTTGCTGACGCCTTACCCACCCGGTATCCCGTTGCTCATTCCTGGTGAGATATTTAACAAGACTATCGTCGATTACGTGAAGTTCGCGCGCGATTTCAATCAACGCTTCCCCGGCTTTGAGACCGATGTACATGGTCTGGTGGCGGAAGTGGTGGATGGTGAAAAACGCTATTTTGTAGATTGCGTATGCTAAAAATGAATCATCTTTAGGCAATGAAAAAGGGCAGAATTTCTGCCCTTTTTTACGTCAATCCAACACCGAATTAAATGCCCAGTGAACGCCACAAACGCATCAAATGACGCGAGGTTTCGTGCGAGGCTTTAGCGAATGAACCGCCTTCAATTTCTTGTCTAGCAGCGGTGTCTTTCCCCTCTAAGTGCAAGTCCAGCACATGCCCTGCGCATTTATGAAAGTTAGTATGCGCGGCGACCAATTCTTTGAATTCGGCATGGCTACCAAAGTCTTTGCCGCCTTGACCGTAAACCCATTTGCCTAATGCGCATTGATTATCTTGAGCAACCACGCGTGGATCTAGCACTTCGGTTCCTGTGCCATCCACCACACCCATCAGGCGAACTTTCCATTTGATGTGCGCTTCCAGTGCAGTCTTAAAATTCAGGCCACCAACTTCTTCGCTTGCATCGCCTTTTGCACCTGCGGCTTCTTTAACATCCTCACCACCAAAAATTGATTTCCACCAGCTCATTTTCTTCTCCCTTTATCAAAGTCGCGCACTATGCAACAGCTGCGTTTCAGGATTGTTACACACACCCAAGCCAATGGAAAATAAGCAAATAATTCTATAGCGATTTACGTTGGTATTGAACCAAGTGGTAGTGCAAGGGCTGCGGCAACTCTTGGCTACGTGGCTCACGTTTAACTTCTTGCCACACCGTTTTATCGAAGTCTGGGAAGTGCGCATCGCCGCTGACTGCTTGTTGAATTTCGGTGATGTACAAAGTGTCCGCCAAGGGCAAAGTTTGCGCATAAATTTCCGCACCACCCACCACAAAAATTTCGCTATCGTCGCCGCACAGTGCGATGGCTTCTGCCACCGAACGGGCAACTAAACAACCCTCAATTTTTAATGCGCTATCGCGGCTAATTACTACCGTGGTGCGGCCTGGCAATGGCTTGCCGATGGAGTCAAATGTCTTGCGCCCCATCATCATGTGATGCCCCATGGTTAACGCTTTGAAGTGTTTTAAGTCTTCTGGGCAACGCCACGGCAAAGTGTTATTGATGCCGATGGTGCGGTTGCTCGCCATCGCGACAATCAGAGAAAGACTCATACCGCCACCACGCCTTTAATCGCGGGATGTGGCTCATAGCCTGTCAGCGTGAAGTCCTCAAACTTAAAGCCGAGAATGTCTTTCACATCGAGATTCAGCGTCATAGTTGGCAGCGCGTGCGGTTCGCGCGACAGTTGCAGCGCGACTTGCTCCATGTGATTGGCATACAAATGCGCATCGCCCAAGGTGTGAATAAATTCGCCGCATTGCAAGCCGCACACTTGCGCCATCATCATAGTGAGCAAGGCATAGCTGGCGATGTTGAACGGCACACCTAAAAAAATATCGGCACTGCGTTGATACAACTGGCAGGACAATTTTCCGTCCGCCACATAAAACTGAAAGAACGCGTGACAAGGAGCGAGTGCCATTTGCTCGAGTTCGCCGACGTTCCATGCCGACACGATAATGCGCCGCGAATCGGGATTTTTTTTGAGCTGTTCGACGGCAACTTTAATTTGGTCGATGACGCGTCCATCCACCGCCTGCCATGACCGCCACTGCTTGCCATACACGGGCCCCAAATCGCCGTTTTCATTCGCCCATTCATCCCAGATACGCACGCCGTGTTCCTTGAGATACGCGATATTGGTATCGCCCTGCAAGAACCATAGCAACTCGTGAATGATAGATTTGAGGTGACATTTTTTAGTCGTTACCAACGGAAAACCTTGCGCTAAATCGAAACGCATTTGATAACCGAACACGCTGGTTGTGCCCGTTCCCGTGCGGTCGGATTTGTATATGCCGTGCTGTTGCACATGCTGCATTAAGTCTAAGTATTGACGCATCGCCAGCCCGTATAATCACGGTTTTCCCAAATTTTGAAGGTCGCCATGCTAGCACAACTCAGCCTTATTCCCGCCTCCGCCAACACCCGCCATGCCACGCATTTATTGGTGTTGCTGCCATCTGCCGCAACGCTCACCACAGACTGCCCCCACGCCGAATTATTAAGCGCGGTGCTAGCGCGACGTGGACTCAAAATAAGCGACTTAGCCAAATCGCCCATCGCCGCAAACAACGTGGACGGCAGTTTAATCGTGTGGGCGATGTTGGATTTTGCCGACGCCACGTTCGCCTTACATAGCCACACGCGTAAAGCTTTGCAACTATTGTTAAACGAGCAACCGCACACGCTCAACATCGAAGTGTTAGGCGATGCCGCACAACGCCAGCGCGCCGCCGAATTAGCCGTGTATTGCGCTTGGCTGAACGGCGCGCTGCTACCCGTAACGCAGCAAAACGATAGCCGCCGCGCGCTGCAAAAAATCGAGCTATACGGTTGCGACGAACAGCCTAGTTTTGCTGCGCTGCGCGCCCAAGCGGCGGGCAATTTATTGTGTCGTGAATTGACCGTATTAGCCCCCAATGAACTCACGCCCACACACTATCGCCAGCGCATCCAAAGCCTCGCGCAACAAAATCATTGGACGGTAGCAGAGTTTGATATGAGCGCGTTGCGCCAGATGGGTGCGGGCGCGTTTGTCGCAGTCGCGCAAGGCAGCGACATCGCCGATGCAGCCATTGTGCATATTGCTTATCGTCACGCGCAAGCCACGCAAACCGTGGCATTGGTGGGCAAAGGCATTTGCTTCGACACGGGCGGACACAATCTCAAACCGTCGCGCGGCATGTACAACATGCACACCGACATGAACGGTTCAGCGGTCGCGCTCGGCATTTTGCTGGCAGCCTCGCAACAAAATTTAGCGGTGAATATCGACTGCTGGCTCGCCATCGCGCAGAACCACATCAGCCCCGCCGCCTTCAAACAAAATGACATCGTGGTAGCACTCAATGGCACGACTATCGAAATCGTCCATACCGATGCCGAAGGTCGCATGGTGCTGGCAGACACGCTGACTTTAGCTTCGCGCGCACAACCCGATTTGCTGGTCGATTTCGCCACCTTGACGGGCAGCATGAAGTCCGCACTAGGACATCGTTATGCAGGCATATTGGGCAACCGTGACGCGCTGTTACAGCGCGCCTTAACCACGGGACAACGCATCGGCGAACGGCTGTGCGCGTTTCCCTTAGATGAAGATTACGCAGCCCCGCTCGAATCCAAAGTCGCCGACATCAAGCAATGCGCGGCAGACGGCGAAGCCGACCACATCCTCGCCGCGCGCTTTTTACTGCGTTTTATCGAACACGACACGCCTTGGCTACACGTCGATTTATCCACCTGCCGCTGCCCAGACGGCTTAGGCGCAGTCGCGAGTGAAGTGACAGGCTTCGGCGTGGCATGGGGATTGGCGATGTTGCAAGGGCAACTCAGCTCGTAGCGACTAGCTTGTGGCGGGTAGCGACAGCGGAGTTTTGGAATTGAAATTTTTTTGGTAGGGTGGGCAAGCCGTATCTGCCCACGCGGAGTTTTATAGCAAAGTTTTTAGGTGACTAGCGATTGTCGGGGTAGCCCGACGGCTACTTACTTTTTCTTGTCTCGCCAAGAAAAGTAACCAAAAGAAGGCGACCCCGACCCGCCATCCCTTCGGGATTCCCTGCGTTGCTCGACCAGTCAGGCGGCTGCGGAACTCGGTCTCGCAAGTACGGCGAGACCTCAAACAGTCCTCGCCGAAAGCCCCTGACTGGTCTGCGCTACTCGGTGGCGGCTAAGGGGAACCTTAAAAGCACGATGCCCGCGTAGGCGGGCATCCAGCAAAAAAGAAATTCTGCGCAGCAGACAACATCAGCTTTTGACTTGCCATCCCATGTGCGCCGCCGCGAAAAATACCGAATGAGCGGAGCTTTAGGCGAGGACTGTCTGAGCCATTTATGGCGAGTTCCGCAGCCCCGCTCATTCGGTATTTTTCGCGGGTACCCGTAGGGCGGCAAACCTGGGTCGCCTTTTCTTTGAATTCTTTCTTTTGGCGAAGCAAAAGAAAGAATTTAGCTGTCGGGCTACCCCCGACAAACGCTAATCACCTGCAAAAGAATTCGAGTCTGACCCTATTTCTTTGGATTTATCGGGCGATGACTCACGGCGAGTTGGTAGGGTGGGCAGGCTGTATCTGCCCACGCGGAGTTTTATAGCCAAGTTTTTCGGTGGCTAGCGTTTGTCGGGGGTAGCCCGACGGCTAGTTACTTTTCTTGTCTCGCCAAGAAAAGTAACCAAAAGAAGGCGACCCCGACCCGCCATCCCTTCGGGATTCCCTGCGTTGCTCGACCAGTCAGGCGGCTGCGGAACTCGGTCTCGCAAGTGCGGCGAGACCTCAAACAGTCCTCGCCGAAATCCCCTGACTGGTCTGCGCTACTCGGTGGCGACTAAGGGGAGGTAAGTCAAAAGCACAACCACTTCAAAAACACAAACCTTAAACCCCGTCATGCCCGCGTAGGCGGGCATCCAGCAAAAAAGAAATTCTGCGCAGCAGACAACACCAGCTTTTGACTTGCCATCCCATGTGCGCCGCCGCGAAAAATGCCGAGTGAGCGGAGCTTTAGGCGAGGACTGTCTGAGCCATTTATGGCGAGTTCCGCAGCCCCGCTCATTCGGTATTTTTCGCGGGTACCCGTAGGGCGGCAAACCTGGGTCGCCTTTTCTTTGAATTCTTT
>Ga0209824_10000215_pt1 | contig 40702 bp, 38 predicted proteins | sample VDWuncwatermetaG_FD_184124 | JGI IMG/M metagenome (GOLD analysis project Ga0209824, IMG submission 184124) | Wastewater microbial communities from Netherlands to study Microbial Dark Matter (Phase II) - VDW unchlorinated drinking water (SPAdes)... ...
GGGACTTTGATTACCGAGGCAGAAGGTCTTGACAATGCACAGCAAAATAAATCAGAACGGTTAAGAAAAAGAGGCTGTATAACTAACAAATCTTATGAAAGGATTTCCATGCAACCCTGACATTTTTATCTTGCAGTTAACATGACATATTGACTTTGCTGCGACAGTGATTTTTGTTCTTTGCTTGATAGATAGGAAAAAGATGCCGTTTGCACAGAAAACTCTTTAACCCTCTTATGAATAGAAATGCCCTTTTGATTTCCTTGACTCCCTGCAAAGGGTGTGATTTAATACAGCCAATATGTTTTTCTCTGGCGTAAGTCCGACAAAAGAAGAGGCCTTGTATGTCAGGATGAATGCGCTTGGCATTTTTGAAAAGGATGTTATTGAAAAGTTCATCCGCTCATCCGGCAAGGGGGGACAGCATGTGAATAAGGCCTCCACCTGTGTCTATCTGAAACATATCCCAACAGGGATTGAGGTTAAGGTTATGAGGGAGCGCTCCCAGTCCTTAAACCGTTTTTTTGCGTGGAGGCTTTTGACTGATAAGATTGAGGAGTTAATAAAGGGCAAAGAGAGCAAAAAACAGCAGGAAATAGAAAAGATCAAACGTCAGAAGCGGAAAAGGTCTAAGAGGGCAAAGGAGAAGATGCTCAAGGAGAAAAGGGTTCAGGCAGTGAAAAAAGAGCTGCGGGGCAAAGTGAAGATGGAAGGTAGTTGAAACAAAGCCCTTCGGAATGAAATGAAAAGGTCATTTTTCAAGGTACTCCAGGGTTTTAGCAAAAACCTTATCTCCCGGAACAGGCTTTACCTTGCCAGAGCGCAGCTCTGCAAGTCTTCGTTCGGCAACCTTTGCCCATTCTGCATCTATTTCAGCAGTTGGCGGATTCAGCGTCCGGAGCAGAGAATCAATAACTATAGCCCTTTCCTCAACAGGAAGCGACTCAGCCTCTTGTATTATTTCTTTTATTCCATGCATAATTTGCCCTCTTTTTTTTCATTGAAACATTGACCTTCTATTGACAATTCGTAATACATCTCTATGATTATTGCAATCAATTGTTAAAATCTTATTATAATCGTATATAATAATACCATTAGTGTCAAGCCTTTTCCAGCTCAAAAAATACCATTAACTTCAACAAAACCTCTTTTAAAAATTAATAACTTATGTTAATATGTAAAAACTTAGTTGATTAAGTTGAATATGTAATTATGTTGATTGGGTTATAATGATTCAGCAGAAGGCCTTACCTAATTACCTATCAACCTAATAAACACAATCAACTTTTTTTCTGGGGGTTTATAAAAATGGCCATAGAGGGGATTAAATTAATAAGGGATTTCAGGGAAAAGAAAGACGCTATAGCAAAAAGGCTTGATGAGCTAAGGGGGCATCTTTGACCTTGATAAGAAAAAAAGCCGTGTTGATGAAATAGCAAAAAAGATGGAGGCGCCTGACTTTTGGGGGGATAAAGAGTCTGCACATCGCCTTGTTAAGGAAAAGGCACATCTTGAAAAGTCTGTTGACAACTGGAATAAGCTTGAAAAGGACTTTGAAGACCTTGATATATTAATAACGCTTTCAGAAACAGAAGAAGGCGCGAGTCTTTATACTGAAATTGATGCGCTTTTAAACACGCTTGCAATTGGCATAACGCATCTTGAGATAGAGCTGATGCTCTCTGGCGACAATGACATTAACAATGCCATTGTCTCTATTCATCCTGGCGCTGGTGGAACAGAGTCTCAGGACTGGGCAGAGATGCTTTTCAGAATGTATACCCGATGGGCAGAAAGACAGGGCTACAAGGTAGAGGTGCTTGATTATCAGCCGGCAGATGAGGCAGGCATAAAGAGCGTAACCTTTGCTGTTAATGGCGATTATGCCTACGGTTATCTAAAGGCAGAGGCAGGTGTTCACAGGCTTGTAAGGATATCGCCATTTGATGCAAATAAAAGGAGGCACACATCCTTTTCATCTGTATTCGTATATCCTGAGATAGAAGAGGATATAGAGGTAACGATAAATGATGATGACCTGCGGATTGATACATACCGTGCGAGCAGCGCAGGTGGCCAGCATGTTAATAAAACAGATTCAGCAGTAAGAATTACTCACATTCCTACTGGAATAGTTACGCAGTGCCAAAATGAACGTTCGCAGCTTAAAAATAAGCAGGTGGCAATGAAGGTTTTAAGGGCAAAGCTCTATGAACTTCAACAGAGGGAGCATCAGGAAAAACTTGATAAGATAACGGGCGAGAAAAAAGGCATATCATGGGGAAGCCAGATACGTTCATATATATTTCAGCCATATCAGATGGTAAAAGACCACAGGACAAATATTGATATGGGAAATGTTCAGGCAGTTATGGACGGCGATATAGACAGATTTATTGAGGCATATTTAATTGCGAAGAAAGGAAAGCGATAAGAATGGGGATGGATAAGAAAGAGGAACAAAAGGATATAAAGGATATAAATGAACTGGTATTGCAAAGGAGAAAGAAGCTTGAGCAGATAAAATCATCAGGCATAAACCCATATGGCGAGAGGTTTGAGAAAAAGGACTCTGCAAAGGGGCTTTTAAACAAATACCACGCCTCAACAAAAGAGGATTTGGAAAAGAACAGGGTTGACTGCATCACTGCCGGCAGGATTGTTGCATTAAGAAATTTTGGCAAGGCTGCATTTGCGCATATACAGGATGGAACAGGAAAGATTCAGATATATGTTAAGAAAGATGTTGTAGGCAATGAAAAATACACCTTCTTTGATAAGATGGTTGATATTGGAGATTATATCAGTGTCAAAGGTTTTTTATTCAGGACAAAGACAAATGAGCTTACCATAGAGGCAGAGGATTTTAATCTCCTCTCAAAATCACTTCGCCCCCTTCCGGAAAAATGGCACGGACTGACTGATGTTGAAATCAGATACAGGCAGAGATATGTTGATTTGATTGTTAATCCAGATGTCCGTGATGTCTTTGTAAAAAGAAATAAAATAATTAAAATGATTAGAAACTTCTTGGATGAAAAGGGCTTTCTTGAGGTTGAGACGCCGATGATGCAGTCTATCCCAGGCGGCGCTACTGCAAGGCCGTTTGTTACACACCACAATGCGCTCGGCATTGATCTGTTTTTAAGGATTGCGCCAGAGCTTCATTTAAAGAGGCTCATCGTTGGCGGTTTTGAAAGGGTCTATGAGATAAACAGGAATTTTAGGAATGAAGGCATATCTACAAGGCACAACCCTGAATTTACCATGCTTGAATTTTATATGTCTTATGCAGATTATAATGATTTGATGAACCTGACAGAGGAAATGTTTGTCCATACAGCAAAAGAGGTCTGCGGAAAATTGAAGATTGAATATACAGGCAAGGAGATTGACCTAACACCGCCGTGGCAAAGGCTGACATTAAAAGAGGCAATATGCAAGTATACATCGTGCAATCCATCCGAGCTTTCTGATTTTGACAAAACAAAGGCGCTTGCAAAGAGGCTTGGCATAGATATTAATAACGCAGATACCTATGGAAAGGTAATAAACGAAATCTTTGAGGCAAAGGTTGAGCATCAATTGATTCAGCCGACCTTTATTACAGAATATCCTACAGACATCTCCCCTCTTGCAAAGAGGGTTTCTGATAATCCTGACTTTGTTGAACGGTTTGAGCTTATGGTTAATGGGCAGGAGATAGCAAATGCCTTTTCAGAGCTGAATGACCCTGATGACCAGAGGCAAAGATTTGAGATGCAGGAGAAGGAAAAGCAGGCAGGTGATGAAGAGGCGCATTATATGGATGAGGACTATGTCCGTGCATTGGAATACGGGATGCCTCCCACTGCCGGAGAAGGGATCGGCATAGACAGGCTTGTCATGCTTCTTACAAATCAGGCATCCATAAGGGATGTCATTTTATTCCCGCAGATGAGGCCGGAAAAATAAGATGAACCTTTCCTACGAGCTTTTTATAGGACTCAGATACCTCAAGGCAAAAAGAAAGCAGACCTTTATATCACTCATCACAATGATATCAATGGCAGGCGTTGCCGTTGGCGTATGGGCGTTAATTGTTGTCCTTTCTGTTATGACAGGCTTTGAAGAGGATTTAAGAAATAAAATCCTCGGCACAAACTCGCATATCGTAATTATAGACCGGGGCGAAGGCGCTATAAAGGATTACAAAAATATTATTTCAAAGATAGAAAGGGTAGAGCATGTCATCTCTGCAACGCCATTTATCTACAATCAGGTGATGCTTACAACAGAAAGCGGCGTATCAGGCGTTGTTTTGCGCGGCATTGACCCTTCTGAAGAGGGAAAGGTAACAGACATAAAGAAAAACATTAAGGACGGAAGACTTGAAGCGCTAAATGAAAAACAAGGGATAATTATTGGAAAAGAATTGGCTAAGAGACTGTTGGCCTTTGTAGGCAATAAAATAACCGTTGTCTCACCACTCGGCGCAATAGGCCCAATGGGCACAATACCAAAGATGAAGGTCTTTGAGGTTGTCGGCATATTTGAGTCAGGCATGTATGAATATGACTCAACCCTTGCATACATATCAATAAAGGATGCGCAGCAGTTCTTTAATATGGGCGAAGCTGTAAGCGGTATTGAGGTAAGGCTTGATGATATATATATTGCAGGGGGAATCTCAGAAAAGATTCAATCCATACTCGGCTTTCCATACTGGGCAAGGGACTGGGGACAGATGAACAAGAACCTGTTTTCAGCGCTTGCGCTTGAAAGAATTGCTATGTTTATCATCCTGACACTTATAGTTCTTGTTGCTGCCTTTAATATTGTCAGCACTCTGATTATGATTGTGATGGAAAAGAACAAGGACATTGCAATCTTAATGTCAATGGGCGCAACTAAAAAAGGGATAATGAAGATATTTGTCATCAATGGCCTTATGATAGGAGTTGTTGGGACAATAATAGGCGTTGCTGCAGGTTATTTCTCATGCATCATCCTTGCAAAATATCAGTTCATAAAACTGCCGAGTGATATATACTATATAAGCCATTTGCCTGTTAAGATGAAGCTCGTTAATATAATTGTTATTGCCATTTCTGCTGTTGGAATAAGTTTTTTAGCAACCATATATCCCTCATATCAGGCAGCAAGACTTGACCCAGCAGAGGCATTGAGATACGAATGAGCATACTTGTAAAGATTGAAAACCTTCAAAGGTCTTTTAAAATAGACTCTGTTACCATTGAGGTTTTAAAGGGAATAGACTTAGAGATTAAAAAAGGCGAGATACTCGCCGTCATCGGCGCATCTGGTGTTGGAAAGAGCACTCTGCTCCACATCCTCGGCACATTGGAGAGGCCGACATCAGGCAAGGTATATTTTAATGAAAAGGATATATTCAAATTAAATAATGATGAGCTCGCAAGATTTAGAAATAAAACTATCGGCTTTGTTTTTCAGTTTCATCACCTTTTGTCTGAATTTACTGCATTGGAAAATACAATGATGCCTGCATTAATAAACGGCCTTTCACAAAATGATGCAGAAAAAAAAGCTAAAGTATTACTTGAAGAGGTTGGAATCGGCAAAAGGCTTCATCATAAGCCGGGAAAACTCTCTGGCGGAGAGCAGCAGAGGATAGCAATTGCAAGGGCGCTTGTATTATCACCAGAGCTTGTCCTTGCAGACGAGCCAACAGGAAATCTTGACGCGCATACAGGTGAGGAGATACACAGGCTGCTCAAGGAAATAAACAATTCCCAAGGAACAACCTTTGTCCTTGTAACCCACAATGAAAAACTCGCCTCAAAGGCAGACAGAATTATAAAGATGGTGGATGGAAGGATTGCTACGAGGTCTGATAAAATCTGATGAGCTTGACTACAAACCCTGGCTCCTTACTTCTTACTCTCTTTAAAACCTCTCTCTTGAGCACCCTGAATAGGAGTAGAGGAAGGAAAAGGACAAACATAATCAAATCAACTTTTGTAATGAGTCCGATCCTCCAAACCTTGCTGACTATATGCCTTATTTGCTGAAAGTTATAAAAACTGGATTTAATCTTATTCCGTATCCTCTTTAAGTCTTTCAGGCTGAACTGATCAGAATAGACAGGTCCGCCATTGTTATCGTAGTAATACCCAGGTGTTTTGGCAATCACTTCTTTCAACAGCGAATACTTTTCCATCCTCAATTTCTGGAAGTTTATTGTATCTAACTTCAAATCTTTTGCAAAATCGGCAATATAAACCATCTCCTCTTCTGTTTCGCCGATATTGCCGTATATAAAATAGCCATGAAGGTAAAAATTATATTTATTTAATTCTTTGAACGCCTCCCTGATCTTCTGCTGGGTGAATCCCTTCTGTAGTTGTTCTAAAATTCTGTCATGAGGTGATTCTATGCCGATTAAAAATAGCTTGAAACCAGCCTTTTCTGCCTTTTTTAGGAGTACAGGATGCTTTGCAATTTCTATCCGGGTCTGAACAGTGAATATCTTTTTTATATTGTTTTCAATTATAAGGTCGCACAGCCTTTCACTCCTTTTTGGATTGGTAAAAAAATTATCATCAGAAAAGAGAACTACATCAGCAGAGATGGTTTTTAATTCTTCAATAACTGATTCAAGCGACCTCTCTGCATATGTCCTTTTCTGTCCAAGGGGATTTAAACTGAATGTGCAAAACTTGCATTGATAAGGGCAGCCCCTGGTAGTAAGGATTGTATCAAAGGTCAAATTTGTCAGTTTGATACCGTGTACAACTAAGTGATAGTTATTCTTTCTTAAACCTCTATCCGGAAAGGAAATGCTGTTGACATCAACGAGGGGTCTATTATTATTATGAACTATTTTGCCGTTCTCTCTATAAGAAATACCGAGGATATCCTTATACGGCACACCTCTGACTATTTCCTTAATTGTCTCATCACCTTCACCGCGCACAATAACATCAATAGTAGGGCATCTGTTGAAGAGATGTTCCACCTCTTCAGTAGCCTTATACCCGCCAACAACTACTGGAATATCATCAGGCAGTTTGCAGATAAGCTCGCAAATCTCTTTAAAATTAAAATTCCAGGTGATGCTTATGCATACAAGGTCAATCTCTTTCGTGATAAACTCATTCAGATTATTTAAATCCTGAAATTCCTTTTCATGCCTCAAATCCATGAGGGTTATTTTTCCCACAAGGCCTTTCATACTTGTCGCAATATATTCTATTCCAGTCGGAGGGAAAAGCCCGACAACAGATGTAGAGTCTTTGTAATATGGATTTAAGGCAAGGACATGATTGAATTTCATAAAATGCAGGTTATCATTGATTAGGCACAAAAGTCAATTCAAAATTAAAAATTACACAAACGCCTTTATTCCCAGGATGTTTCCTGCGATAATCAGCTTCTGGATTTCTGATGTCCCTTCGTAAATGGTTGCAACCTTTGCATCCCGGTAATATCGCTCAAGTGGATATTCGTTGGAATAGCCGTATGCGCCGTGTATCTGTATTGCCTCTGATGCTGCACTTACTGCTGCCTCTGAGGCATAAAGCTTTGCCATTGATGTTTCTGTTGTATTTTTAATGCCTTTATTTTTTAGGTCCCCTGCCCTATAAACCAAAAGCCTTGCAGCATCAAGGTCAACTGCCATCTTTGCAATCTTTTCCTGAACCAATTGAAAGCTGCCGATTGGCTTGCCAAACTGCTGCCTCTGTTTTGCATACTTTACACATGCATCAAGGCATCCCTGAATTATGCCAACACAACCTGCTGCAACGCTGTATCTTCCATTATCCAATGCAAACATGGCAATCTTAAAGCCATCGCCGATATGACCAAGCAGACTATCTTTTGGCGCCCTGCAATCATCAAAAACAAGCTCGCCGGTATCAGATGAACGAAGTCCGAGCTTTCCAGTAATCCTTGATGTGGTAAAACCCTTTGTCCCCTTTTCAACTAAAAAGGCAGTAATGCCCTTATACTTTTTGGATTTGTCTGTCTGTGCAAAGACAATGGTAATATCTGCAACTGTGCCGTTTGATATCCATATCTTTGCGCCGTTGATTATCCATTCATTGCCTTTTAAAACAGCAGTGGTAGATTGATTGGAGGCGTCTGAGCCGGCCTCTGGTTCAGTTAAGCCAAAACATCCGAGCATCTCGCCTTTGCATAATTTTGGAAGGTATTTTTTCTTCTGCTCTTCATTTCCCCATTTAAGGATGGTAAGCTCAACAAGAGAAATCTGGACAGAAAGTGTTGTTCGGAGGGATGAACAGCCCCTGCCAATCTCTTCTGTAATAATCGCGTGGCTTATATAATCAAGTCCAGCGCCGCCATATTCAAGTGTGATAGGTGCGCCGAGAAGGCCGAGGGGCGCCATCTTTTTCAGGAGTTCATGAGGAAATTTTTCTTTTAAATCATTCTCTCTTGCAGAAGGGATAACCTCTTTATCCACAAAATCCCTTACAGTATTTCTTATCATCTGCTGTTCAGAAGATAGGTCAAAGTCCATAGGAAGGATTTTCCTGCTGCGCACGGCAGCAATGGGCTAAGATGCTCAGCCCTTTTTGGAGTCGTAATTGTAAAATAGAAAATATAGTATTATAGAACCGAGGGCAATATATTTATAAATCTCATCGCCTTTTAAAAACCACAGAAGAAAGCCTATAGCCCCGATTCCAGTGCTTGTCCAGCTGATTATTTTAACAACATTAGATGGAAGTCTTTTTACAAATTTCCCAGCAAAAATCATAACAAGAATAAGCAATACAAAAAAAGCAGCATAAAATATGTATATTGGCATGAATTGATAATAATCCAAAAGGCACTACGCTGTCAAGGAATTTTGTTTATATTATTTTACTACTCATACCTTAAGGACTCAATCGGATCAAGAAGTGATGCCTTTCGGGCAGGGTATATGCCAAAGAAGATGCCAACTGCCATTGAAAAAAAGAATGCCAAAAGCACAGGCCAGAGGGTCACCTGTGTTGGAAGATAAAAAGGGAGGAAATAGGGTATTACAATGGAGAAACCTGCCCCCAGAATTATCCCTATAATGCCTCCGAGGATGCTCAGGGTAATTGCCTCAATTAGGAATTGAATAAGTATGTCTTTGTGCCTTGCGCCAATGGCCTTTCTTATCCCAATTTCTCTTGTCCTCTCCCTTACTGATACGAGCATTATGTTCATTATACCGATGCCGCCTACAACCAATGATATCCCTGCAATGCCACCGAGCACGCCTGTCATAATGGTTAATATGGTCTGCATGGTTGAGAGGATATCGCTCTGGCTTGTTATGGTAAAGTCCTCCTTATTGCTGTGCCTCTTTATCAGCAGCTCCTTTATCTCGGCTATTGCGGCGTTAAGATTCTCAGGCCTCTTTACAGATGAGATTATCTCAAACAGTTTGTCTGTATCAAAGAGCTCCTCAGCGCTTGTAACAGGGATAAAAACAACATCATCAAAATCCATACCGAGGCTTACCCCTTTTGTTGCCATGATGCCGACTACCCTGTATCTTGATTCGCCGACAGTTACCAATTTCCCCAGTGCATTTTCATGTCCGAACAGTTCCTTTTTTGTCGTCTTTCCCATAACAATTACCTTTTTTTTGGTATCAATATCCACCTGTGTAATAAAAGAGCCTGATTCTATTTTTAATATCCTAAGATTCAGATATTCAGGTGTTATGCCGATTACAGTGGTGTCCCTGCTAAGGTTGCTATATTTTATGTTTGCTGTGCCCAATATAACAGGCACAGCCTCTTTAAGATATTGGGACCTTCTTTTTAAGAAGAGCGCGTCATCGTAGGATAGTTTTCTGACCGTGCCGACAGAATGGGGTCTGAAACCGCCTTTAGTGTCTACCTTGCCGGGTGTGATGATTAAAAGATTTGAGCCGAGGCCTGTAAGTTCAGTTTCAATGTATTTCCTCGCCCCCTCTCCAACTGACACAAGGAGGATAACAGCAGTAACGCCGATTATCACGCCCAGCATCGTGAGTGCAGAGCGGACCTTGTTTGCCATAAGGGCCTCAAGAGAGACCCTAAATGTTTCATTTATATTCATACCTTTAAGGCTGAGACAAAATTACGATGGGCATTTTTTTCATCCTTTACAATAGCGCCGTCTTTTATATGTATTATCCTTTTTGAAAACCTTGCGATATTCGGCTCATGGGTAACAAGGATTATTGTAACGCCCTTCTCCTCATTAAGGTTTTGAAGTATAGCCATTATCTGCTCGCCTGATTTACTGTCAAGGTTTCCTGTGGGCTCATCAGCAAGTATTATGCCGGGGTTGTTCACAAGGGCCCTTGCAATGGCAACCCTCTGCTGCTGCCCGCCTGAAAGCTCTGTCGGTTTGTGATCTATCCTGTTTTCAAGGCCCACTGCCTTCATTGCATCAAGCGACCTCTTGCGCCATTCTTCAGAAGGCACGCCGCTGTAGATTAATGGAAGCTCAACATTTTTTATTGCAGAAAACCTCGGCAGAAGATTAAATGACTGGAATATAAAACCTATCTTTTCATTCCTTATCCTCGCAAGCTCATCATCAGAGATATCGCTCACCTCTTTATTGAATAGTTTGTATGAGCCTGATGTTGGTCTGTCAAGACAGCCAATGATGCTCATTAATGTGGACTTCCCTGAGCCGGAAGGCCCCATAAGCGATATAAACTCACCGTCGCTGATTGACAGCGAGACGCCGCGCAGGGCATCTATAGACTGATCGCCCATCCTATATGTCTTTTTGATATCCTTTACTACTATCATCCCTTTTCAGCCTTTACCCTAACACCATCCTTAAGCCCTTCTGTATCTGGTTCAGTAATAATCATATCACCTTCCTCAAGCCCTTTTTTTATCTCAGTAAAGTTCCAGTTAGACAAGCCTATCTCTATCTCCTTAAGGGCTGTCCTGCTATCCTTTATTATATAGACCAGTTTTTTCCCCGCCCTCTCCATGATGGCCTGCGTAGGTATGAAAATAACATTGGCTGCTATATCTGTCAGTACCTCTATATCTGCTGACATCCCTGACTTTAAAACAGGCTTATTTCCTTCAAATCTTATCCTCACTTCAAATGTCCTCGTCTCCTGCTTTAATCCTGCAACAATTGGCGATATTTTATATATGACTCCGTTAAAGGATTTGCCCTGATACGCGTCAAGGGTTATATTTACTGCCTGATTGAGTCTTAACCGCGCTACATCAACCTCATCTATAGTGGCAGAGACATAGAGCCTCTGAGGGTCAATTATTTTAAGAAGCGACGCGCCGACTATAACTAATTCACCCTTTTCAACATGCTTCTTTGCAATTACACCATTAAACGGCGCCTTTATAATTGAATATCCCTGAAGGGTTGATAGTTCTTTAATGGCTGAGTCGTAATTTGTTTTTGCTATATCATAAATCTTTTGCGCTGCATCCAGATCCTGCTGTGAAATAATCCCGTCATTAAAAAGCCCTTTTAGCCTCTTTAAATTTTTCTCAGCATCAATGAAGGTTGTCTTTAATTCATCAATCCTGTTTTGTATCTTTACTTCCTCTTCTGTAAGGTCAAGCCTTAAAACTATCTGGCCTTCCTTTACATAATCGCCCTCATCAAGAGGAAGATATACTATCCGCCCTATCCTTTGGGCGCTTAAGGTTACCTCGTTCTCTGATTTCATTATTGATGTTGTGGTGGCAGAAACCGTTACCCTCAGATCGCCCTTTTTTAATGTCACTGCCTTTACAGGGATGCTTTTTGACCATTTTGTGTAGAGGGATATGCTGATTAATATAATTATTGTTGTGATGATTCCAATCCATAGGAATCTCTTTTTGTTGTTCAATTATTCACTACCTTTTCTGTCATCTTCACCTTTTGTCATTCCTGCATGTATCTGGCAGGAATCCAGTCTTGCGCATTGTGTATCCCCGCCCAAAAATACCGCGAGAATGACATTTAAGGGTATTTGGTGCGTTTTCAACAGCCTGATAGATTCCGAATTAAGTGCGGAATGACATACTTCTATCTTCCCAATGCCTTGTCAAGCCTCGCTGCTGCAGTATGATAATCATAGAATGCCTGTGTATATTCTGTCTCTGCAGTTGTTAATGCTGTCTGGGCATCTGTAACCTCTATCAGGGAGCTGACGCCTGCATTGTATCTGCCCTCTGCTATTGCAAAATTCTCTTTAGCTTTTTGCAGGCCGCTTTCCATAACAGATATCCGGGTCTTTGCATCTTCTAAATTAAGATATGCCTGTTGAACCTCAAGCCTTACATTCTGCTGAAGGTTCTCTTTCTGATATTCCAGATTTCTCAAGTTTGCCCTTGCTGTTGAGACCTTTGCAGTTGTCAAAAATCCCTCAAATAAGGGAAGGGTTACTGTAATACCCCAGCCCCAGTAGTTTTCCTGAGGCGTCTTAGTGTCGGTTCCAACTATTGGAGAATCTTTTATTATAAAATCCCCATCCTGCCATGTGTATGAACCATTGGCGCTGATTATCGGCAGAAAGCCAGCTATTGCGCCGCGAACACCTGCCCTTCCGCCATCTATCTTTGCATTTATCTGTTTTACATCTGGCCTTGCATCAATAGCCTCTTTAACAGCATCATCTATTACCGGATAAAGCCTTTCAGTAAAAAGAACATCCTTTATCTTTATCTCCCTGTCAGTCGGCAGCCCCATGCTGTTGCTAAGCGTTATCTTCGCAATGCTAAAAGAGTGCCTTGCCTTTTGGAGATTCAGATTCGCATTGTTAAGCTCTACCTCTGCCTGTGTAACATCAAACTTTGGTCTTGTGCCGACCTCAAAGAATGCCTTTGCCCTTTTTAGATGCGCCTTCGCCTGATTTACAATCACCTCGTTTACGCCAATCATCCTTTGTGACTGCAGAAGGATAAAATATGATTCTTTTACCTTTAAAATGATGTCGTTCCTGGCTTTATCAAATTCTTTTTCAGTGGCTTCCCTGTTTGCCTTTGCAGAATCAACAGCAGAGCCTGTCCGTTCAAAATCATATATCTTCTGATTAACGCTTAATGTAGTTGCATAGGCTTTAGTTTCTGTATCCTTTTTTAATATTGTGCTTGTTGAATAATTTTCAGAGTAACCTGTTGTAATGTTTACCTGCGGGAAATAGGCTGACCTGCCTTCCCATACCTGGCTTTTGCTTGCTTCTACAGACGCCTCTGTTGCCTTTAGTGTCGGATGATTCTTTAATGCAATCTCAACACATTCATCTATGTCAAGCTCCTTTGATAAATCTGCAGCATCTGATAGTGTTTGTGCATGAAGATAAAATGGTTTTGTAACCATCATTGAAAAAAATATTATTATCAGAATATATCGCGCAACTTGAAAAAGCATTTCTCTCTCCTTTCTAATCTGGCGTAAAGTAATTTAATTCCGGAACCTTTTTTATTATATTTTCTATTTTACTGTAATTATAGAACTCCAAAAGTCCTGCAATATGTCTTTCATTCAAGTCATAAGAAATTGTCTGCCAGTATCTAATGAGTCTCTCAGGGCCAATATTATTATGTGCATTTATATCATTTGCAATATTAACAAGGTCATTATACGCCTCTTTTTTAGAGGCTAACAGGTCTTTATAAAATTGACTAATAAGTCTTCTTTTAGATAATACTGCTTCTTTTCTTACTAACCAAAGGGCAAATACAAAGGGTTTACTTGTCAGATTATACCAGAGTTCGCCTAAATCATAAACAAATAATCCCTTTTTATTAATATTTTCATTCAACGCCTCATCACCAATCAATAGATAGGCAGGATATTTCTTTAGCCCCTCTTCAAGGCTCTCCTCTGTATCAATAAAAGTATTTTTATAGCCATATAATCTTTTAAGCAGTATCTTTAATAATACTGTTGAGGTAGCTGACGCCTTTGTCAGTCCGATTGTTTTATTATTCAGCTCCTCAATCCTGAATTGAGAAAATAGCAATATACTCTCCACACTCTTTATAGAACTTATTGAGAGCTCCGGAAGTATCAGATATTTTTCTGGATTTATTGCATATTCAATTGAGGATGACGGACTTATATCTATCTTGCCATCAGAAATAAGTTGATTAAGTTCAGACGGTATGCCCTGTATAAAGGTATAGTCTGCGCATAGATGCCTCTTTCTTAATGTATAAAATATTGGAACGCAATTTGAATAATTTATCTCGCCGACCCTTAAACACACCTATCAATCCCCTTTCAAAGCTATTCATGCACCTTCACCCTGTTTCTTCCGTCTTTTTTTGCCTTATACAGCACGTTGTCAGCAGATTTTACTAAGTCATCAGTTGAATTCATGTCAGCAGAATACTCTGCAACACCAAGACTTATTGTTGCTTTTAGAGGCTCTGAGCCTTTTTGCAATGCTGGGAATGGATATACTTCAATCTTTTTTCTTAGCTTCTCTGCAACAATGGCGCCCTCTTTTTTATCCGCACCTGACATCAGGACAGCAAACTCCTCCCCGCCGTATCTTGCAATAAGGTCTATATTTCTCACGTTGTCCTTTAATATCCTTGCCAGATGGATTAAAACCATATCGCCCTGCTGATGGCCGTAATTATCATTCAATAATTTAAAATGGTCTATATCAAGCATTATGAGAGTAAGTTTTGAATTGTAACGTTTTGCCTTTTCAAATTCCTTTTCAATCTGCGCATTAAAATAGCGCCTGTTATGCACCTTTGTAAGTCCATCAGTAATGGAGAGCCTTTCGTTCTCCTCATATAAAAGCATCAGCTTAACAACAACTGCGAGGTCTTTCCCGATTAATGTCAGTGTATTTCTGTTATTTATGTCATATTCCCTGTCATTGAATATGAAAATATTTCCGAGACACTCCTTCTGTATGTTTAGTGTGCTATCTATAGAATAGGGCATATGCATTTTTTTATTATTATATTCCATACCGCTGATTATTTCAATCTTAATATCATTAGAATAAGCATCTTTAACGGTTTTGATATTCTCATCACTAAGCATGCCATCTTTTAAATCCAGATATAAGACAGTATTCTCTCCAGACATAATCAAAAAACTTGATGCCTTATAATCAAAGAGCGCTGTCATTATCTTAAAAAATTCATTTAAAAGCATCGTCCTGTCATTAACCAACGTTGCAAGATTCTTAATCTCGCCCATTATTGTTGATTCAAAAAGCAGCTTGTCAAACAAATAATTCACCCTTGACATTATAGTAGCATCCTTTATATCGCCGCCTGCTGATTGGGACTGCCTCTGCTTTATCTTACCTATTTTTTCAGCTATCAGGGTTTTAACCTCTTTTACAAGGGGATCCATTGAAGTATCTTTTAGAATATACCTGTCAGCACCTGCTTTTAAACCCCAGAACCTGTCCTGCTTCTGGCCGAGGCTTGTTAGCAGTATAATAGGTATATATGATGTGGCATTTTCATTTTTTATAAGCCTGCAGAATTGATAGCCGTTTAATTCAGGGAGGTTTATATCAGATATAATTAAATCAGGTGATTCTGTAATTACCTTATGATACCCTTCAATCCCGTCTTTAGCAGTAATTACACGGAAGCCCTCCTTGTTCAGGCTCATTTCAATTGCCTGCAACTGTGTGCGGCTGTCTTCTACAATTAAGATTAATTCATTTGGCATATTTAAACCATATTCATTATCTGTTTTGCAATCTTGTCAATGGGAAGCACGTGGTCAGCAGCATTGTTCTCAATCGCCTCTTTTGGCATACCGAATACTGCGCATGTCTCTTCATCCTGCGCAATTGTCCTGCCGCCTGCAGCCTTGATAGCTTTAAGGCCATCGGCGCCGTCCTTCCCCATGCCGGTAAGCAGAACACCCAAAACACCTGAGCCGTAAACCTCTGCTGCTGCCTTCATTATCAGTGTTATTGAAGGCCTGTGTCCATCTTGCGGCAAATCGTTATAGAGCCGGATTGAGCTGTTCTTATAGAAACCCATGTGCTGATCTTCCGGCGGGAAATAGGCTACACCGCTTTCTAAGCGCTCATTTTGCAGACCTATTTTTACCTTTATTCTGCATTCCCTGGCCAGCCAGTCAACAAATCCCTCTAAGAAACCCTTTGCAATATGCTGAACAACTACGCACGGCACAGAAAAGTCAGGCGGAAGAGCAGATAGAATGGTATTAATTGCAATCGGCCCGCCTGTTGAAGCGCCGATTACAATAATCTTTGTCTTTTGTTTTTTTGGCGCAACAACCTTTGAAACGCCGGGCATTATGTCTGTCAAACCCTTGCTTAAATTGAGATGCGTAAATACCTTTACGCCAGCGGCAATCTTAACCCTTTTTATCAGATCATCCTCTATCTCCTGATAATCTAAAAGCGTCCTTCCTGTAGGTTTTTCCATTACATCAACTGCCCCTGCCTTTAGCGCATCAAAACAGACATTCATCTCCTTTTTGTTTACATAAGAAGAAAGGATAACTATCGGCGTTGGATGCCTTCTCATTATTTCCTCTGTTGCCTCCACACCGCTCATTAAAGGCATCTGTATATCCATTGTAATAACATCAGGATTGAGCCTCTCTGCAAGATTTACTGCCTCTATGCCGTTAACAGCCCTGCCAATAACCTTTATATCAATATCAGATTGAAGTATCTTTGCAAGGATATCAGAAAAGACATTGGAATCATCTACAATCAGCGCCTTTATCATTAAATCAGCCTCTTTATAGTCTCTAAAAGATTGCTCTGGTCAAATGTCCTCTTTACAATATAGGCGTCTGCGCCAACCTCAATCCCCCGCCTTTTATCAGCCTCGCTCTCAAGCGAGGTTACTAATATTATTGGAATATTGCTGAATTCCTCTGTATTGCGCGTCTTCTCTGTAAAAGCAAATCCATCCATATTAGGCATCTGAACATCAAGGACAATAATATCAAAGATATTCTTCTGTAATTTATTATACGCGTCAAGGCCGTCAACTGCCAATGTAACATCATAGCCTGATGACTCTAAGATATTCTTCTCCAGAGTTCTTGTAGTTATTGAATCATCCACAACCAGCACGGATTTTTTTTCTATCTCCTTTTCCTTAATCCTTTTTATTGGCAGAGGCTTTACAGCCTTCATTGAATCTATAATATCCGATGGATTCAAGACTATTGCTATCCTTCCGTCGCCGAGCAAAGCAGCGCCTGAAACATTTCTGACCTTTGTCAGCGGGAATGTAAGATTTTTTAATATTATTGTTTCACTGCCGATAATATTGTCTACAATAAAGGCGGCCTTCTTTTCGCTTCCTTCTATAATAATCGCAGGATATTCATTATCTGCATCTTCATCCTCTTTCCTTGAGAATCCGAGTATATTACTTAGCCTCCCTATCGGCAGGATATCACCGCTTTCTCTAAAGACCTCGCTGTCGCCGATTGTAAATATCTGCTCCTCTTTTACGCTCAATATCCTGTCAATAGCAGTCTCTGGCAGCGCGCATACCTCGCCGCTTATATCTATCAGAATAACCCTTACTGTTACTAATGTAAGCGGAACCCTGATTGTGATTCTGCTGCCTTTGCCGTATTCTGACTGAATAGATATTAATCCGTTCAGATCTCCAATGTTTTTTTTGACAATATCCATCCCGACTCCCCTGCCGGATATATCAGTAATTATATCGCTTGTGGAAAAGCCGGGTTCAAATACAAAATTAATAAGCTGCTCTTTGCTCAGAGCTAAGAGCATATCATCAGTTACAAGGCCGTTTTTAAGAGCCCGCTCTTTTATCTTATCAACCGATATTCCTCTGCCGTCATCTTCCACTGCAATTTCTATATACCCTCCAACAGCAGCAGCAGTTATATTTATTGTCCCATCCTCATTCTTCCCTGACTTTTTTCTCTCATCCGGCTGTTCAATGCCATGGTCAATGCAGTTAGTAATCAGATGAACCATCGGGTCTTTAAGCCCCTCAAGTATCCTTTTATCAAGCTCTATGGTTCCGCCTTCCATTTTTAAATCAACCTTTTTGCTCAGCTTTCTTGATAAATCCCTTACCATCTTCGGCATTGTCTCAAATATTGTGGAAAGGGGCAGCATCCTGATATTTTTCACACTCTCCTCTAAGCCGCTTGTAATAATGCCTAAATCAATCTGATTCTCATAAAAATCTGATGTAAATATTATCAGTTCGTCATTCAATCTGGCCAAATCCGCGCTGACATTCTCCACTATCTCAGCGCCTCTTTTATCCTGATCGGCGTAGTCCCTTGTTCTTTTAATGCCTTTTAGTCTTATCTCCTCCCTCTTGAGCCTGCTTATATCCTTTATTAATCCTTCACATAAAGCCATGAGTGAATTGGTTTCATCCATCCTCTGCTCAAACCTCATCTTTGATATTATAAGTTCGCCGACCTGATTCATCATATTATCAAGCTTTTCAGTTGAAACCTTTACAGTGCTTAAAAACTGACTGTCTGACACCCTTCTTCCAAATTTTACAGGAGCCTGCTGCCCCGCCTCCTTAGTTTCATAAAGCTCACGATCTATCTGCTTAACTGGTTCCTGAATATTTACTGCTTCTTCTTTTACATCGGCTGTTAAGAGGCTGCTTATCGCGTCAATTGATTCTGTTATAGCGTCAATCCTCTCAGGGGTTATGGCAAGTTTTCCATCTTTTGCGAGGCTGAAGATGCTTTCAAGATCGTGCGCTATCCTTGCTATCTCTGTTAAGCCGAGTATCCTTGCCGCGCCTTTAAGATTATGGGCATTCCTGAATATCTCTTCTAATACTGCCGTATTCTTCGGCTCTTTCTCTAAATGGAGCAGGCAGTCCCCGAGCCTCTTTAGATACTCTGAGCCCTCATCCCTGAATATATCCATCAACCTTTGAAATTCTTCAGTGCTAAATGCCATAATTTTACCTGTTAAAATTTATACTTGCTTACCATTTCCTGAAGCTCTTTTCCTAATATGCTTAATGACTCTGCTGCCTGAAGCATCTCATTTGAGCTTGCCACAGTCTGTTTCATCCTCTGATTAATGTCTGTCATTGCCTCTGACACCTGTTCAATTGCCAGCGACTGCTGTCTTGAGGCAATGGCAATCCCCTGAACTGAGTCATAGGTCTCTTTGGTTGTAGAGATTACAGATGTTATAGTATCGCCTGCTTGCAGCACCTTTCTTACGCCTGCATCAACGCTCTTTGAACCCTCTTCTGTTGCCATAACAGTTGAATTAGTAGCAGACTGAATCTCCCGAATCAGGGTTTCGATCTTTGCGGTTGACTTCTGGCTCAGATCTGCAAGCTTTCTTACCTCTGCTGCCACAACCGCAAAACCCTTGCCATGCTCCCCTGCACGCGCAGCTTCAATAGAGGCATTTAATGCAAGCATGTTTGTCTGCTCTGAAATGGTATTAACTGTATTTATGATAGTCCCTATTTGTTGTGCCTGTTCGCTTAAGTTAAGTATATCCTCCGCTATCTTTTCTACCTTCTCCTTAATGTTATTCATCTCCTCAATGGTTGCGCTTACAGCCTTTTGTCCTTCATAGGCAATCTTAAGGGCATTCTTGGACTGGTCAGCTACTGATTCCGCCTTTTCATTCACCTGTTTTGCAGATGAGCTGAGCTCCTCAACCGTTGCTGTAATCTCATTTACAGAGGCAGCCTGTTCTGTTTCGCCCTTTTCAAGCTGTGTAGCCACTGCTGTAATCTCATTTGCAGCAATGCTTGTCTTGTTAACACTGTCCCGTATATGCTTGAATATCTCTACCAATGGTATGTTCTTTGACATCCTGTTAAACCATTTAGCCAGTTCTCCGACCTCGTCCTCTGAGTCAATCTTTATCTCCTTTGTTAAATCTCCGGAGGCAACAGCCTTAAGCGTCTCTACTATCTTGCTAATAGGAATAATTACAACCCTGTTAATAGCGGTCCTTAAAATTATTCCTATGATAAAAATTGTTATCAAAGAAATTGCCAATGCCCTGTTTCTGTTTTCAGCAACCCTTTTATTAATCTCTGTCATTGATGTTGCAATCCTCAATACACCTCTCAAAGAATAGTCTGAGCCATGACATTTGTAGCATCTGCCGTCATTAAATATGGGCTTTAAATAAATATGAAGCTCTTTATCGCCTGTTTTATCTATATACGAAAGCTCCTTGCCGCTGTCAAAAACAGACCTTACCTTTGGGTCAGGCTCCTTTAGTCCCGTCCCCTTTCTTATCAGTCCCTTTTCTTTTTCGTCTTTAATTAAACTATAGAATCTTTTAATCTCTCCTGCGGTCTCGGAATCAACGTCCTTTCCTTTTGACTCAAGCCTCTTAATCACTGCATTAATAGTGTCATGGTCAGTAAATGCCTCTGTGTTATTATTCCTGATTATCTGAAGGCTCTCAATTTCATAGCCTGTTTTTAAATCCTCTATCACCCTGCGCGCTATATCTGCCCTTCCCTCAACCATGTTGTTCTGTATGCTCTTTATAATAGAAGCCGCAAGAAGTGATGATTTTTTTGTGCTCTGCTCATGCAGATCCGCATATTCACTTTGTATATTGATTAAAAGATGAAAGCCAAAACCTATTAATAAGGCAATTATTATGACTGTAATAATCTTGATATTCAGCCTCTTTTTAAACACCTCTATTCTCCTTTCTTAACTAACAGCAAGCCTTGCCTGTGAAAATAATTCCTCTGCCTTTAAAATAACCACGACCCTGTCATTAATGATTGTTTCGCCGTATATATACTGCCTTTTATCCTCGCTTATAGATTCTAACGGAGGCTTTACATCATTGAGAGGTATAACTACAACATCTTTAATTTCATCAACAATCGCTCCCATTCTATTCTTGTTAATATCTACAATAAGAACAGGATTCTCCCTCCTTATATCCCTCTTCGCTCCTATAAAGAGTCTCATATCTATAACCGGCATTATGGTTCCGCCTAAATTCATCACACCTGCAATAAATTCAGGCGTTGACGGCACCTTTGCGATATATTTCAATTTCTGGGTCTGCAGAATATATTTTACATCCACTGCATAGTCTTCATTTCCGACCCTGAACATAACTACGCTCATATTTTCACCTGTTGCCTCTATCTCTGAGATCGACTTGCTGAATTCATCCGCCCTCTTCTTCAGCGTCTCCCTCTCGTTATAAGAAGCTAAATCAGCGGCATTCTTTTTCTGTGTGATCTTTTTGGAGGATGCAGTGATAAGCTCCTTTTCTTTTTCAGTAAAAATAGACTCTGTATCAAGTATAGTAATGTAATCTGACTCCCTTTTTACTATACCGTAAATATATCTTATATCTATACCCTTCCACTTTTTAGAAGGCTTGGTAATCTGCTCTTCTGAAACAGATACTACATCCTTTACACTATCAACAACAAATCCGATTGGAAGGCCGTTTATATCTAAATTAATAATAGAATTATTAATAGACAACGGAATCTTTTCTAATCCCAGCGCCTCGCGCATATTAATTACAAGAATAAGGGCGCCACGAAGGTTTATAAAGCCCTCAATAAAATCAGCCGCCTTGCCAATAGGGATAATCTCAGGCAGAGGTATTACCTCTATAATATTTTGCGAATCAATTCCGTAAAGCTGTTCTGATAGCGTTAAGGTAATAAAGGAACGGTTCATTTTTATATTGTAACTATCTCCTTTTCTATCAATTCTATAAGTTCAGAAGCATCTGAATCCGCTAAAGACTCCTCTGATTTCTTTGGTTCTTTTATCAGGAGCTCTTTTGCAATTCCCAAATACCTCCTTGCATCTGTATTCTTATTTAATTTTTTGTATATAATGCCAAGGTCAAAATAACCAAGCACGTGAGAGGGATTTATATATACAACCTTCTTTAGTAATGATGCTGCCTTTGCTAATTCGCCGTTATCCTGAAAGATTAATGACAAAAGGTAATATGCATCAAGGCACAGGTTATCAATCTTTATTGCCTCCTCGCACCATTTAACAGCAGTCTGCGTATCTCCTCTGTTTGCAGATATCTGGGCAAGCATTACGCATGCCCTCGCATTCATGGGATTTAATTCTAATATCTCAACAAGCCTTTCTGATGCTTCGTCATATTTATTCTCATTAAATAACTGTGCTGCCTCCTGAAAAATAATAGTCTCTTCCGAGTCATTAGTCTTTCGTAGAGGGGTGAAAACCTCTGAATCCTTTGCTTTTGCCGCTGTTGGCTCTTTACAAACATCTCTGAATACAATCCCTTTATAAGCTGCTGTAATGCCATGCTGCTGAGAAAGCGGCGGTATTTCAAGCCTCTGATACACTATGGTATGTGGAAATGCCTTTACTACAAATTTTTTATAATACTCAGAAAAGTGCTCTGAATGACCAACCAACAGATATCCGCCTTCATTAAGAGAATTGTAAAACTTGTTGATTACCTCTTTTGTAGCATCTCTCTTGAAATATATAGTAACATTCCTGCACATTATGATATCCATATCATTGATGTTATTGAGCATAGATGGAAATTTATCCTCCTTCAGGTTCAAGGCTGAAAAGGCAATAATCTTTTTAAAACTATCGTTTATCCTGTAAACATCGCCTTCAATAGTAAAATATTTTTCTATCATATCCTCAGAAACACCCCTGAATGACCATTTTTTAAATTCGCCCTTTTGCGCTCTTGACAATGCATCATTGTCAATATCTGTTGCAAGAAGCGAAATATTCCATGAAGCAATTGCAGGAATAAGCTCAAAAAGGATAATTGCAATAGAATATGCCTCCTCACCTGTTGCGCAGCCAGCACTCCATATCCTTATTTTCTTATCAGAGGCCCTCTTCTTATTAATAATCTCAGGCAGTATGAAATTCCTTAAAACATCAAACTGATGCCTGTCCCTGAAAAAATAGGTCTCTTTTATAGTAAGGAGAGAAATAAGCTTATCTACCTCAATCCTTGACTGATATGACGGAGTAGATAACAGATATATATAATCCTCAATAGTATTACAGCCTGAAGCGGAAAATGCTGTTGAGACCGCAGTCTGTAAACTTTGACCTTTTCTTCCCTCAAGGTTCAATCCGCTTCGTTTTGAAACTATTGCCTTAATTGATTCAAGATATTTTTCAGAAATGCCCAAAAATCACCTTATACTACACTAATAATATTCCTTTAAATCTCAATGAGTTAAGTTTATCAAAATATTGGTATTTGTCAAGGAAGGGAGGGCTCTGTTTCTTTTATAATCTTTTTGATATTCTCTGCATCTAACTGGTTTGGGGCAAGCTGGAGGAGTTTTTTGAAATGATAAACAGCCTTTTTACTGTCTTTTTGATATAAATAGTATATCAACCCTAAATTCCTATGGGCATCAGCCAATTTCGGGTCTAATTTAAGGGCTTTCTCTGTTTCAAGGACAGCTTCGTTGTATAGACCTTTTTTAACATAGGCCGAACCAAGATTATAATGGCTCCCTGCATAATTTGGGTCAATCTGGATGGCCATTTTGTAAGATGAAATGGCGTCGTCATACAACCTCTTTTGCTTATACTTATTGCCGAGCTCATTATAAGCTGCTATCTGAGCAGCCTTGCCGCCCTTTTTATCAAGAGGAGATTCGGTTTCAACAACAATCTTCCCCCTGTTCAATATGTCCTCAAGATTCTTCTTTGCAAGTATGTTTTCAGGGTCAATTGCCAATGCCTTTCTAACCTCGGCCTCTGCTTCATTAAATTTACCCTGCTGTGCGTAAACCGCGCCTGAGTTATTATAGGCATTTGTATCCAATGGGTCTATTGAAATAGCCTTTTTATACTCTGCTATTGCATCATCATATCTCTTCATTGAGACGTAAAGATTACCAAAATTATTATAAAACAGAGGGTCTTTAGAATTTAATTCTATTGCCTTTTTATATTCAGATAATGCCTCTTTATAAAGTCTTTTTTCAAAATATGCAAAACCGAGGTTGTTATAGGCAATAGAGTAATCAGGCTCTGCTTCAATGGCCTTCTTGTAAAAATCTATTGCCTCGTCTATCAGACCTATTTTTAAATATGCATCGCCAAGATTTGCAAGGGCATGGGAATATCTTGGCGACAATTCAATGGCTTTCTTATATTCTACTATTGCATCAACATGATCTTCTTTTTTAGCATATTCAACACCAAGATTGTTATGGGCAACAGAGCTTGCAGGCGTTGTATAAATAGTGCTTTTCCAGAGTGTAAAGGCATCCTTCCAGTCGTAATTCCTGCTGATAGTTAAAAGGGAATAGAAGAGAGCCAAAAGTATCAAGGGTATGCTGATTATAATCCTCAGGAACCTTGGTGAAAACCTTATAAAGAAATAATCTGTGCTGATTCCAATTAAAAGAGCAAAGCTGATTAATGGTATATATAAAAACCTTTCAGCAATAAGCTCGCCGATTGGCATAATGTTTGAGACAGGCAGAAGTGTAATATAAAAGAAAAGGATGGCAAATGAAAGACGTTTTGACATTTTATATGAAAAAGATATTATGCTTAAAGAGAATATGAGCATACCTCCGTATATCAAAACAGGCAGATTCAGGAATGCAATCTTAGGAAAAACATAATCTACTGTAAGACTAAGAGGCAGAAAGAGGAGGCTTATATAATAACCAATAACAACAATGATTGTGAGAAACCTTTCATATAAGCCGACATCTGGGGTAAAATAGAGGTTCTTTTGCGGACCAAAAGCGCCGAGCACTACATATCTGATAATAATATATGCAAATGTTAATATAATATAAAACAGATATCTGTTTTTAAGCCATCTGATTATCTCACTGTTATCTTGCCACTTAGAAAAGAAATAATCGTATGCAAATAATAATATTGGAAGTGTTATAGCAATCTCTTTGGAAATGAGCGCAAGAAAAAAAGAGGTATTTGAGGCAATAAACAGCCTGTTTTTAAACGATTCGGATTTCCCTGCTTTGATATAAAGCAAGAATGAAAGAAAATAAAATAATCCTGCCATCACCTCTGCCCTGCCAACAACCCATGTAACTGCTTCTGTATGAACAGGGTGGAGCGCAAAGACAATTCCAACTACAGCAGACGGCCACTGGGTCTTAATGATCTCAAGGGCAAGGAGGTAGATAATAATGGATGTAATGATATGGAGTATGAGATTGGTAAGGTGAAAACCTTTTGGATTCAGACCCCAGACAGCATAATCAAAAATATACGATATTGTAACCAATGGCCTATAAAGCCCCTGCCCCTTTGCATCAGGCGGATAGGAGCTTATAAATGCCTTTAGTATATTTGAAGCGCTTCTAATTTGCCTATTTTCTACAACATAGGTGTTGTCGTCATATACAAAGGAATTGTTAAGTGTATTAAAATAAGAAAGGGCTGTTAAGATAATTATTACTGTTATAATAATGATGTTCTTCTTAGTATTAATCTTCATTTTGTGGTATATTAGTGTTTGAAATTGTTTTTGTCAATAGCACAGATAAAAATGAGCCACAATGATTAAACTAAAACGGGTCTACGAAAGAGCGTCAAAAGAGGATGGGCTAAGGATATTTGTTGAGAGGCTCTGGCCAAGAGGTCTTACAAAGGCGCAGACAGGCATAAACCTGTGGTTAAAGGATGCAGCACCGAGCTCGGAGCTTAGAAAATGGTTTAATCACGAACCAGAAAAATGGGATGAATTTAAAAAACGCTACTGGACAGAGCTTAAAGATAAAAAACAAACTACTAAAATTTTAAAACAGCATATAAAGAAGAGTGATGTCACCTTTGTCTACGCAACACGGGATGATGAACATAACAACGCACTTGCTTTAAAGGAATTTCTTGAGAAAAAGGGTGAAACATAAAAACATTTTGTTTTATAATTCCTCCTTGCTATATTTTCTTAATCCATCTGTATACAAGTCATTACCATACATATCATTTACAACAATCACAGGAAAATCCTCGATCTCAAGCATTCTTATTGCCTCTGTGCCAAGGTCTTCGTATGCAATTACTTCTGACTTTTTTATACCCTTTGAAAGTAATGCAGCAGCGCCGCCTACTGCTGCGAAATAGACCGCCTTATATTTTTTAATGGCGTCAACAACCTCTTTGCCTCTTGGCCCCTTGCCAATCATACCCTTTAGACCTTTTTTGATTAGAATTGGCGAAAAGGCATCCATCCTTGAACTTGTTGTCGGCCCTGCAGAGCCAATAGCTTTATCAGGCGGTGCAGGCGTTGGACCTGTAAAATAAATTATCTGGCCTTTAAGATTAAAGGGAAGTTTTTCTCTATCTTTTATTGCGCTCACAAGCCTTTTATGCGCAGCATCCCTTGCAGTATAAACAATACCGCTGATTAATACCTTATCGCCTGTTTTAAGGGTTTTAATTACTTTATCCGTTAAAGGCGTTGTAATCCTGATTTCCTTTTTTGTAGTCACTTTTCTCATTATTAAAATACCATTACCTTCTTCCTGCTTGCATGGCAGTTAAGGTTCACGGCAACTGGAAGCGATGCAATATGGCACGGATACGTCTCAATATGAACAGCAAGGGCTGTAACCTTACCTCCAAATCCAGCAGGCCCAATGCCGAGCTTATTAATATCTTTTAATATATCTTCTTCTAATGAGGCAATCTCCATTTTTTTATTTGGCTGGCCAATGGGCCTCATTAAAGATTTTTTAGCCAATATCGCACACATCTCAAAATTGCCGCCAAGGCCAATGCCAATAATTAAAGGCGGACAGGCATTGATGCCGCCCTCTTTTACTGTATCAATTACAAATGACTTGATACTCTTTGTGCCGTCTGTTGGTTTAAGCATCTTTATTTTACTCATATTTTCACAGCCAGCTCCGACGATTTTAAAGTTTATCTTTAAGTTATTTCCTGCAACCAATTCTGTGTGTATTATTGCTGGTGTATTATCCTGTGTATTCCTTCTTTTAAGAGGGTCATTCACAATTGATTTCCTCAGATAGCCCTTTTTATAGCCCTGCCTCACACCCTCATTTATCGCATCATTAAGAAGGCCGCCCATTATCCTGACATCCTCGCCGAGTTCAACAAAAAATAGGGACATGCCTGTATCCTGACACACAGGCAGAGCCTCATCTTTGGCAATCTTTGCATTTTCTTTTAACTGTTTTAATACCTCAAGGCCGAGGAGAGACTTTTCTATTTCTATTGCCCTGTCAAGGGCAGAGAGGATGTCATCGTCAAGATTGCATGCTGCATCAATGCACATCTGTGCAATTCTGTCTGCTATATCATTGAAGTGTATCTCTTTCATTAAATTTTCCCAAGCAAGGAGTGAAGCTGTTCTACACCATCACGGACTATCTGAACGGATTTATCAAAGGCTGACCTTTCGTCTTTTGTTAATTCTATTTCAACAACCTCCTCAACGCCATTCCTGCCAAGCCTTACTGGCACGCCAACATAAAGGCCTCTCACACCGTACTCGCCATTCAAATAGGCTGCGCATGGCAGAGTCTTTTTCTTATCCAATAGAACTGCCTCAGCCATCTCCACAGCAGCAGCAGACGGCGCATAATAGGCGCTCCCTGTTTTTAGGAGGCTCACAATCTCTGCTCCGCCGTCTCTTGTCCTCTTAACAAGGGCATCTATCTTATCAGCGCTCAACAGATCAGTTAATGGCTTTCCTGAAACATAAGAAAGTCTCGGCAAAGGCACCATTGCATCACCATGCCCGCCAAGTACAAAGGCCTCTACATTATTAACAGATATATTAAGCTCCATTGCAATAAAAGTCCTGAATCTTGCGGAATCAAGGACGCCAGCCATGCCAAAGACCTTATTCTTTGAAAGGCCGCTAATCTCTGCACAAAGATAGGTCATCAAGTCAACTGGATTTGTTACTACAATTATAATTATATCTGGCGAATATTTTACAAGTTCTGTTGTAATACCTTTAACAATCTTTGCATTTGCAGAGAGCAAATCTTCACGGGACATCCCAGGCTTTCTTGCAAGGCCTGCAGTGATAACTGCTATATCAGAGCCTGCGGTCTGCTCATAAGCGGTTGTCCCGATAATCTTTGTGTCAAAACCAAGAATAGGGCCTGACTGCAATATATCAAGCGCTTTGCCCTGCGAAATGCCGTCAGCAACATCGACAAGAACCACATCTGCAATACCTCTTTCAACAATCCTCTGCGCAGTGGTTGCGCCGACATTTCCTGCGCCAACAACAGTTACCTTCCTCTTATCCAACCCTTGCCTCCTGAACCTCCAATTTTCTCACAATCTCATCTGCCATCTGCATTGTTGTTGCTGATGTCGGATCATCCCTCCTAGGTTTTAGATCGTATGTTACAACCTTGCCCTCTTTTATAACCTCTGCGATTGCTATTTCCAATCTTTTTGCAGCCTCTTTCTCGCCTATATAATTCAGCATCATCACGCCAGAGAGCATCATAGCTACTGGATTTACCTTATTCATACCTTTATACTTTGGCGCGCTTCCATGCGTTGGCTCAAAAAGGGCAATGTCGTCGCCAAGATTTGCCCCAGGCGCAACACCAAGCCCGCCGATAAGTCCTGCTGCCAGATCAGAGATGATATCACCGTAAAGATTTGGAAGAACCAGCACATCATAAAGCTCAGGCTTCTGAACAAGCTGCATGCAGATATTATCAACTATCCTGTCTTCAAATTCAATATCAGGATAATCCTTTGCAACATTCCTTGCAACCTCAAGAAACAGGCCGTCTGAATATTTCATTATATTTGCCTTATGAACAGCAGTGACTTTTTTTCTTTTATGTTCCCTTGCATATTCAAAGGCAAATTTAACAATCCTTCTTGTCCCAAATTCTGAGATTGGCTTTATACTAATGCCTGAATCACTCCTAATCTTTGTCCCTGAAAGTTTTTCTATGGTTGCTATTAATTCTGCTGCTGCAGATGAACCCCTCTGATACTCAATCCCTGCATAAAGGTCTTCTGTATTTTCACGGACAATTACTAAATCTATATTAGTATACCTTGATCTAACGCCAACATAGCTCTTGCATGGCCTCAAACAGCAGTATAAATCAAGCTCCTTTCGCAATGCAACATTAACGCTCCTGAAACCAGAGCCAACAGGGGTTGTTATAGGACCTTTGATGCCAACCTTATTCTTTTTTAAAGACTCAAGCACCCTAACAGGCAAGGGATTTCCCTCTTTTTCAAAAACATCAAGGCCTGCCTCCTGAATGTCCCAAATAAATTCAACACCAGTTGCCTCAAGAACCTTTTTTGTCGCCTCTGCAATCTCAGGACCTGTTCCATCACCTGGAATAAATGTTACCGTATAACTCATTTACAATCTCCCATCTAATAATATTATTTTACTCTAATTTGAAATCGCCATGCTTTTTGATATGGCTGCTAAGACCGCCGTCATTTAATATATTCAGCATGGCCTTTGGCAATGGACTGAAGGTAAGGGTCAGATTCTTTGATTTGTTAAAAACAACCCCCTTTTCCAGATCAACCTCAAGGGTGTCGCCCACATCAATCTTGTCTGTATCGCATATCAGAACAGGCAGACCGACATTTATGGCATTTCTAAAGAATATCCTTGCAAAGGATTTTGCAAGCACAGCGCTGACGCCCACAATCTTTATTATCCTCGGGGCATGCTCCCTGCTTGAACCGAGGCCAAAATTCCTTCCAGCAACAACAAAGTCCCCCTTCTGCACCTTTTTGGAAAACTCTGCATCAGCGTCCTCAAGCACATGCTTTGCCAGCTCATCCAGATTTGACCGCAGGTGAAAAAGCCTCCCAGGCGCAATATGGTCTGTGCTTATATCATCCCCAAACTTCCATGCCTTGCCTTCTAACCTCATCTCACACTCCTTAATATAAAAATGAAGCGGTATTTTACTTCAAATCATCAAAAAAGTGAATACATTTTTTTAAAAAATAATTTCAGTTAAATTCTACTATTGTAAAGACTTCCTGTCAAATGGTTTAATTAATACCCCTGCCGCCAAATATGTAAGGGCTGCAAGGAATAACACAGCGTTAAACCCAAAAGAGATTGCAATAATTATTGCAAAAATGGAGCTGATTACTGATGCCGCGCCGTTTACGCACCATGCCCAGGGGATAATCTCTTTCTCATTTTCACCTAACATCCTCATTCCGATTGGAAACGGCATGCCCATGAGGATTGCAATTGGGCATAATATTGATAATGTTATAATGCCTCTTAAGATAAGGCTATTGCCTAAAAAGAGATTGATAATATAGGGAAGAGCTATAGTTGTTATAACAAGGACTATAGCAAGATTAATAATTATTTTAAATAGGCTTTTAGTCCCTACATAGGATTTTGAAACAAAACTGCCAATGCCTGAAAAAATGAGGATGCTGAAAAGAACAGCAGAGACAGCATACACAGGATGGTCTAAGAAGAGGATAAGCTTCTGTATGAGGCTTATCTCCACAAACATAAAGGCAATGCCAATAAAAAAGAAATAGCCGAGATATTTTATTGTCTCCTTCTTTTGAGTAAATAGCATCCTTCCCTGTTTAATAAACAATGGAAGAACTATAAATACAGCGCTTGCTGCTAATGCCTGTATAAATATAATGGGCAGAAGATAGCCCCCTTCAACAAATATCTGCCATTTTTCTCCAGCGTTTTCATAAACATCTCTTATCTTATTCCACTTGAAAAAATGAAAGAAAAACGGCCTGTCATCAGTTACAGACATTATGTCAAAACTATAATTTTTATAAAGCGATGTCCTCTTCTCCTCATCCATTATTTGAGAAACAAGGCTATAATATATAGGCTCTTTGAACTTATTATATATATTTACCTCATCTTTTTTCACGCCATGATAATAAACAATGTCAAAAAGACGTTCTTTACAAAATTCCTTTATTTTTATAATATCACTATCAGCAAGTTCGGTTTTCTTTACAATTATGGTAATAGTCCCCCATGTCCTTATTACTGCGATATGTTTCTCTGGATTGTTAATCCCAGTTCTTTTTAATGCTGAATGGATAACAGATACGAGTCTGAGCTCCTCTCTCGGCGGCGGCAGGAGATAACGGGTTATGGATAGTATTCCATCATTACTAAGATGTTCAATATACGTTATTACTGCTTCTTCTGTAAATTGATAACCCTCTGCAAGACCAAGAAAACCGCCTGATGACGCAGGCATGCCGCCTAAAACAGGAATGAGGATAATGTCAAATTTATTGCCAGTCTTTTTAAGATAACCCCTCCCCTCACCTGTATCAATCTTTACATTGTCCCTTCCATAAATTCCTCCTGAAAAATCCCTGAAGTCATTTTTTATAATTTTATAGATAATTGGATTGATCTCTATACCTGTTATTGATTTACTCTGGAAATATAATGCAGTCAATATATCCAATCCGCCAGCAGGCTCAAGAATCAGGAGATTTTTATTTTGAGTCAGATAAAAAGGTAGTGATGACGGAAGATACGGAATAAAATCCAACTCTAAAATATCTCCTTTATGTTCTGTAATAGCTGTCATACTGTCGCCATCAATTGTGATGCCAATCTGATGTGGCAAGGATTTTTGATACTTAAGGCTAAGACCAGGGGCAAAACGGACTAATGGGCTTTCAATTGAGTCTATCCTTGAAAATACATTCCATTTTGTATCAATATGTTTCGCCTCTGGAAATTTAAAGGCAACATTAAGGCTCTTAAATTGGGACATATTTATTTCAAGGAGTGTCGGTTTAATTATAATAAAAGAGATAATCATGGATAGAAACAAAACAGAAAAACGTCGAGAAGGCGAAAAAGATAACGATGCAATCAATGCCAGTATAGCAGATACTAATAAAGGTCCTGTACCGCCGAAAAGAGGAAATATTATTAAAGGCAGGATACAGCCGATTGATGCGCCAATTAGGTCAAAAAAGTATATCTTATTTACATCCTTTGGTGAAAGAGTAATGACAATTGATATAATCATCCCTGCTATGAAGAATGGGATAGATAAAAGAAAGTAGTAATCTAAGATATAAATAAGCTGGTTTGTATCCCATGCGATCTTTGCAATATCAAAAGACAGATGATTTGCTATTGTATAAGAGATTAGTGTTGTAATTGAAAAGAGCAATGAAAGCAGTGAAAGTAATTTGCTGGTATCTTTTTTCAGGATTGATGGAAAGAACATCAGAAAAGAGCCGCTTGCTCCATAGCCGAGGAGCGCAATGCTTACAACCATAAAGGCAAAATGATGCCACTGTGCAACTGAGAAAAAGCGAGTAAAGAAGATTTCCAAGGAAAGGGCAGAGGCAGAGATAAAAGAGATACCTGCATATTTTCTTTTATTCATTGCAGTGGAATATAGCCCTCAATAGCCATGCTGATATAAAGGCAATGCCTAAAAGGGTAATAAAAAGAGCGACGAAACAATCAAAATGCGGCTGCTTCGCTTTGCTCCCAATGACACTTTACTCTGTCTAAGGTTTATAGATATTACCTCAAAATTGAGAGAGTTGCAAGGTCAAAAAAAACTATCCTATCTTTATCGCCTCATCAATTAACATCACTGGAATGTCGTCCTTAATTGGATACATTAGTTTGCACTTGCCGCATACAAGTCCGTCACCCTTTTCATTGATGCGGACATCTCCCTTGCACTTTGGGCAGGCGAGTATTTCTAAGAGTTCTTTGGTTACTGGCATTATAAACCTCCTTGGATTATGGTTGCACCTTCCATGCTGATTAGTGTTGCTGTAAAATAGCCGATTATTACCTTACTCTTCATCTGAACAGGTATTCTTCTGTGGTCATCTGTTAGCCACAAATATACATCACCTTTATTAATAAATATACCTTTAAATTTCAAAAGCGGCTTTACCAATATTGTGTTGAACTCTCCTGCAGGTGTCTTTATCTTTTCCCTGCCCAGAACCTGAACCTCAAGCTGCCATGTTTTTTTGCTCTCAAAGGTCTCTATGAATACAGATTTGCCAACCTCTATATTATCAAGTGTCCTGAAATAATAATAGCATGATAATGTGTCCTGAACCTTTGGCGGTATATCAAAAACCTCTTCCTTGCTGTTGACCTTTCTATAATACGCCTTATGATTTACCTGGTCAAACTCAATCTCCTTGTCACTCTTATACCTACCCTCTCTCTGCCTGACCTTCATTAAATATGAAAAAACACCCTTTGCATCAATAAAGGTCTCCACATTATCTTCAACAGGGTAAAAGGTAGAGATAAATTTGCTTGACCTTGCAGTTGAAACTATATGGTATACCTCATTGTCTTTATATTTTGTCTTTTGGAAAACCTCTAATGTTGCAGTGGCAGCGCTTATCCCCATCCATGTAATGTCAAAGGTAAATTTTTCACCTACTGCAAAGGGAACTGTTTTTGTCTCTGCAAAAGAGGCCTCTGCTGTTAAAAAACAAAACAGAATAAATATAACATATAATATCCTCATTTTTTATTTTTTAGAATCCCTTTAACAGCAGTCAGGACATCATTAACAGTAATAGCTTCCATGCATTTTAGATCATTACATCTCTTTCTCAGGCAACAAATACAAGGAAGGCCGCTCTGCAATACAACATGACCATTTCCATAAGGGCCTGTCCTCACAGGACGGGTCGGGCCAAATATTGCGACAACAGGTGTTCCAACTGCTGCAGCAATGTGCATAGGCCCTGAGTCATTGGTAATCAAAAGGTCTGCCTTTTTTAATAAGGCTGATAGCTGCAAGAGGCTCGTCTTTCCAGAGAGGTTCAGAGGCTTTGACTTTGTCATTGATGACATCTCATCAATCCTGACTTCATCTTCCCTGCTGCCAATCAGAACAGTCTGTGCCTTTAATTTAGAGGCAATTATATCTGTCAGTTCCGCGTATCTTTTCAAAGGCCACATTTTTGTTTCCCATCTTGCAGATGGGTTAATTGCAATCAAAGACCTTTTTTTATTCCTGCTTATGAGACTTGATGCATATTTCTTTTCTTTCTCAGGGATATTGATTTTAAAGTCCTTTTTGGTTATATCTGCGCCAAGCTCTTTTGCAATAAGAAGATATCTATCAACTGCGTGCATCTCAATTGGTGGATGAGAGACCTTATAATTATAAAAGATTGGGCTGAACTCCCTTGCATTGGCAAAACCAATACGGCATCCTGCGCCTGAAAGGTACGTGATTACCCCGCTTCTAAAAAGCCCCTGCAGGTCTATTACTAAATCAAATCTTTTACGCCTTAATTCCCTGATAAATTCAGTAAGTCCTTTGAATTTATAGCCGATATCATCAAAGCCGCCCCACCTTTTTCTTTCAAATAAGATAACCTCATCCAAATTGGGGTTGTCCTTGATGATTTCATCAATGCCTCTGTTTATCAGCCATGAAATAACAGCCTCAGGGTATCTTCCCCTTACAGCCTTTAAAAATGGAAGGGCGTGTATTACATCACCGATAGAACTCGGTTTAATTATAAGTATATTCTTAAAATCTCTGTTTAACACTTTTTTTTCTATCTCTTAATATCCATCTTACTGCATCGTGTAAATCTTTAGCAACATAATCAGGGTGTTTTAATCCATTTTTTTTAATAATACCGTATTCTTTCTTGCCATAACCAGTAAGAACGAGGATTCCCTTTATCTTAGCCTTATATGCCAACTGAATATCTGTAATCTTATCGCCTATCATATATGAGTCTTTCATATTAATGGAAAGCTCATTAGCAGCCTTTTTTAAAAGGCCCGGTTCAGGTTTTCTGCAATCACATGCCTTTTTATATATATCATTGCCGACCTCAGGATGATGCGGGCAGTAGTATACTGCATCAAGAAAGGCGCTGCTTTTACTTAATCTAACAGAGAGGGCGTCATTTATCTTTTTTAGCTTTTCCTCGGTCAGATAACCTCTTGCAACAGCAGATTGATTTGTAATTACTACTGCCTTCATGTTATTTTTGTTAATCAGCTTAATTGCATCTGACGCCTTTGGAATCAAACGCAATCTTGTGATATCATTAAGATAGCCAACATCGTGGCATATAGTCCCGTCCCTGTCAAGAAAGACAGCAGGTGTTATAGTCTTCTTGTAGGGGTAGCCCTTGCGGCTGCCCCCGTGCCGGGCAACTGCAAGAGTTCCCTCTACATCATTATACACCTCATCCACACTTATTAACTCCATACATTTAAAATCAGTTGGACATTCCCTTTTAAGGCAGGGGCTGCACTCTGCATTTTTATATATTTTATGGTGTCCTTTGCCATATGGTCCTGTCCTCTCCGGTGATGTGGAGCCAAATATAGCAATGACAGGCACATTCAATGCTGCTGCTATGTGCATCAGGCCTGAGTCATTTGTAATAAAGAGTCTGCTTCTTTCTATTAATGCAATTGCCTCGCTTAGAGAGGTCTTACCAGCGAGGTTTATTAATTTATGCGATGAGAGAGAGGCAATCTCATTAGCAACTTCCTTATCATCTTTGCTGCCAAACAAGATTATATTTGCAGCATGTCTCTCTATAAGCCTGTCTGCAAGTTTTGCATATCTATCAGGAAACCATCTCTTTGCATGGCCATAGGATGCCCCGGGATTTATTCCAATTATAAGGTCACCCTTTTTTATACGGTTTTTTTTCAGGATATTTAATGCAGCAGCCTTATCCTTATTTCCAATTTTAAGACTAAGTTCAGGCTTTTCAATATTAATACCCAGCGGCCTTAATAAATCAAGATAATACCATACCTGATGTTTATTGAGAGTCTCATCTGAAAGGACAATCTTATGTGTAAGAAGCATGCCTCTGCCGTCTGTATTGTATCCATATCTGATCGGTATGCCAGCAAAATATGTTAGGAATGCTGCTTCAAAGGCATTCTGAAAGAGGATAGCCATGTCAAATTTGTATTTCTTTAAGTCGCTTATTAGTTTTCTTTTTCCGCATAAACGGCTATATTTTTTATCGTCATAAATAATTATCCTGTCAATATCAGGGCTGTTTTCAAAGAGCTCCGCAACCCATGGCTTTACAAGGATTGATATCTCTGCATCTGGAAATCGTTTTCTCACAGCATTTACAGCAGGCATTGTAAGCACAGCATCGCCAATCCAGTTTGTGCCTCTGATTAATATTTTTTTTATCTTCCTATCAAACATTATAAGCTCTTTGGTAGTGTCATTCCGCACCCCGTATCATGTACGGGGCAGGCTTGATGCGGAATCCAGTATGTTATTTTAGAGTCCCCTCAAACCTTCTTATCTTTATCTTCCTGTTTTTCCACTCCATCTCTTTTGGCTGTGTCTTCCATCTGCGATGAGCCCAGAACCACTGCTCTGGATATAGTCTGATATATGACTCAATCACCTTTGTAAAAAGCGCTGTATTATATGCCATATCATATTCAAAATCACCTGTTTTTTGTATCTCTATCTCTTTTCCGATTAACTGCTTGTATCTGCCATGACCTGTGTATACTAAAAAAACAGGGATTATGGTAATATCAGTCTTTAAGGCAAGCATTGCAAGGCCAAAGCTGGTGCATGCAGTCTTGCCAAAGAAGTCTACAAATATCCCCTCCTGTTGTGCAACATTCTGGTCAAGGAGTATGCCAACATGCTCTTTATTTCTTAGACACTGTATAATATCCTTTAAAGCGCTCTTCTTTGCAATCACCCTGTTGCCTGCAGCGCTCCTCTGCTTTTGAACAAATCCCTCTACAGCAGGATTATCCAATGGCCTTGCTATAATATTACTTGGAAAACCCCTTAAGGACTGGCTGTATGCCATAAGCTCCCAGTTGCCCAAATGCCCAGTTAAAAAGACAGTCCCCTTCTCTTTTTTAATGGCATTCTCAAAATTCTCCCATCCTTCAATATCAATAATCCCCTCAATAAAATCCTTATCATACGATGTCATCCTCGAAAACTCTGCTGCCACCCTCCCAAGGTTTTTAAAAGAGGACTTTGCAAACTCCTCTCGCTTCTTTTCATCAATATCTTTATAGGCAGTCTTTAGGTTATCAAGCGTAATCCTGCGATGCCGTGAACTCAGATAATAGAGTATAATGGCAAGGGCCTCACCAACCTTTAGTGCCAATTGCCTTGGCAATATCTTAAAGAAACTGACAAGAAGATTTAAAAAGAGGTATAACAGCCAATCCTTCAATTTAATAAAAGCCTTTCTAATTCAGTAATATTATCAATATACAAATCTATCCTTACTGCCCAGATATTAATATCTTCCTGAATTAATCTTTTTATTTTTACTGCATCCTTTTCTGTTGTGATTATCATATCAGCATCATTGCCAGATAATCCCCCCTTACCCCCCTTTACTAAAGGGGGGATGGGGGGATTAATCTTATCAATATCATCCCTTGTATAAGAATGATGGTCGCTAAAAATAGTTTCACTGACAATCTTTGCGCCTGCATTCTTAATAAGATAACTGAATGACAATGGATTTGCAATACCAGAAAAGATTGTTACAGATTTATTATTAAGAATGCTTATGTCTTCCTTCCTGTCTGTTGCAATATTTACAAGTTCAGAAGCCTTGTATACAGCCTTAAATACTGGTGCATGTGAATTACGTAATCTTACAGTGTCAATAATGTCAGGAATGTTCTTATAAAAATCTGCCTTTGTAATTATAATTATATCTGAGCGGCTTATAGCTGAAAGAGGCTCTCTCAAAATACCTCTTGGAAAAAGATATCCGCTTCCGAATGGATTCATTGCATCAATCAAGAGTATATCAATATCCTTTTTAATGGCAAGATTCTGAAAACCATCGTCAAGAATAATTGTATCAGCGCCAAAATTCTCTGTTGCATACTTCCCTGATGTATATCTGTCCGGGCAGATTATCACAGGCACATCATTTAATCTCTCAGCTATAAGATATGGCTCATCACCGGCGGATGCAGGGTTTAATTTTATCTCATTCCCGTCAGAAACAATCTTTAAACTTCCCTCTTTTTTAGATTTATATCCCCTGCTTAATACCGTTGTCTTTTTCCCATTTTTTGCTAAAACCTCTGCAACAGCAATAACCATTGGTGTCTTTCCTGTGCCGCCTACTGTGAGATTTCCTACACTTATCACCTTCGCATTAAGTTGTCTCTTACTGAAAAAACCTGAAATATAAAAAAATGACCTTATTTTCAGAATAATGCTATAAAGAAAGGACAAAAAGAATAGAGGGGAGAGTATTAGCCAAATATGAGGTCTGACGTCTTTATTGAAGATACCTTTTTTAATTTCATCAAAAAAGCTCATAGTTACAAAAATCTTCCGATCAATTTTATACTCTTTTTAAGCGCCCCTCTATTCTCAACCACAACAGAAAACCCTCTTTCACCCAATTCCTTTCCAATATCAGGATTGCTTAAAATATTGATAATCTCCTTTGCCATTTCATCTGAATTAGGTATCTCTATTGCAGCTTTTTTATTTTTAAATCCCTCAGCAATCTCTTTAAAATTGTGCATATATGGGCCAAAGAGGATAGGCTTTTTATACAAAGCAGGCTCTAAGATATTATGCCCGCCTACCGGCACAAGGCTCCCGCCGACAAAGACAACAGAGGCAATGGAATAGAGTGTTGACAACTCGCCAATCGTATCAAGAAGGATAACAGGATATTTTGATAAAGCCTCTCCCTTTTTTATCATTGTCTTTCTGATAAATGAGAGATTATATCTTTTTAATATATCTTCTATCTCATGTAGTCTGTCTAAGTGTCTTGGCGCAATTATCAACAGAGGCAATTCACGAATTGCTTTGCTTATTGTAAGATAAGCCTTTATTACCTCCTCATCCTCTCCCCTGTGCGTGCTCCCTGCAATAATTATATCTTTATCTTCAGTAATATTTAAAGACCCTTTAAGTTTTTTTACAGTATCAGATGATACGTCTCTTACCTCGTGTTCAAATTTAAGATTGCCTGTTCTTACAACCCTCTCTGTCACTGCACCCATAGTAATAATCCGCTCTGTATCAGCAGAGCTCTGCATCCCAAAGGTAGAAATATTTTTTATAACCTCTTTAATAAAAAACCTGACTGATAGATATCTTTTGTATGACCTGTCTGATATCCTGCCGTTAATGAGTATTGCAGGGATTTTTCTTTTATTTAATCCCTTTAAGAAATTCGGCCATATCTCTGTCTCAAGCATAACAAATACCACAGGCTTAATCTTATCAATTGCATTCTTAACAGAAAAGTGGAGGTCAAAAGGAAAATAAACAACAGCATTCAGAAATGGTATTTTATTGATGGCAGTTGCCCTTCCTGCTTCAGTTACAGTGGACATAATAAGGGAATAGTCGGGATATCGGCTTTTTAATTCCAGCACAAGCGGTATTGATGCAATCACCTCTCCCACTGATACTGCATGTATCCAGAGTACCTTTTTATTGCCTGTGTTTATATCAGGATAATATCCAAATCTCTCTGAAATGCCTGATAGCGAGCCATTTCTTTTTATTGATTTAAGAATAAGATATGGCAGGATTAGAGGAAAGAGAAAATAGATAAATAGGTTATATATGAAATACATCGGGCATTTCCCATAAAAATACCTTAATATAAACGCAAGAGTGTATAATGTGCAATAGTATTAAAATGTGCGTCTAAGGTAAAAAGAAAAACATTATTTTCTATAGCTATTTGTGCTATTAACAAATCAACAATCCCTATGGTAATTCCCTTTTGTAATAACAATCGTCCAAGATTGCCAGCGTCTATAAAACATTCTTCTTTTGTTTCAATGTGCTCAATAGATTTAAAAAGCTCATCAAGAGTATCTAATTCCTTTTTTGATTTTGCTCCACGGATTAATTCGGTTGCAATCACTCCAGTATATACAGGGCTGCCGCCTCGCAAAAGTTGCTTAAGCCTTTCAGATACTGATCCTTCTGTACGCCTGAAAAAGGATACCCATACAGAAGTATCCACCAACACTCTACCGTGCATGTCTTGCCTTTTCCCAATCATTAGAGAACTGAAGCTTTCCTTCCATCCTGATAATACCTTCTAATTTTTTCCGACGTATATACTCTTCCATGGCAATTATAATTGCCTTCGTCTTTGTTTTACTCTTAGAAAGCTTCATGGTCTTTTTTACAAGATTTTCTGGTATGTCCAATGTTGTCTTCATCATACCTCCAAAATGCACAAAATATATGTATATAATATCCAAAATTATACATATTGTCAATATAGAATATTTTCTCTTGCAGTTAAAAGCTTGAGAAGAACAAAGGCACTTTTGAGATCAGCAGGATAGCAGCCCGATAAGCGGTCAAGGCGAAGCCGATGACCGCTTAACGACCTAATTAACGGGCAGCTACCCGCCGCCCCGTTGAATGACTTGTTAGATGCTTCTTTGATTCAAATTTGAGGGGGTATTTTTCGGGATTATCAAGGTTGTCAATTTCCAAATCAACATCCAATTCAGTCCAATATAAATGATAGCTATGAAGTAATTGAACGTTTTGTATGGAACTCAATGTCTGGTCCTTAGAATATGGATAATCCTTATAGCTAAGAAGATATTCCTTAAAGATTTGCCCCCCCCTTCTACTTTATCTTCACTGCTCTTCCCCCGTTTTCACGGACACAGAGTTAAGTTAGGCAGCCATAGCCTCCAGCTCAAAAGATACCGGTGAGCGGTATCCTAATGCTGAATGCCTCCTCTGACGATTATAGAACATTTCAATAT